>JAESFV010000137.1_pt1 | contig 115787 bp, 101 predicted proteins | sample 9269471 | NCBI WGS metagenome assembly JAESFV01 (sample SAMN14502647, study PRJNA617108) | algae metagenome | isolation source: Symplocastrum torsivum CPER-KK1 and co-occurring heterotrophs from... | place: USA: Central Plains Experimental Range, Colorado | collected 2001-01-01
TACAGCGCCATGACGAAGGTGCCGGCGCGCGAGGAGGGTTGCACGTGCGAACTCATGCCGGGTTCTCCTCCTGCCGGCGCTCGGTGCCGGCATTGGTCATCACGGTATAGAAGACCCAGCACAGCGCCAGCACGATGAGATTGTAGACCAGGCTCATCGCCGCCGCCTTGCCGAGGTCGAACTGGCCCAGCGCGATCTTCACGAGGTCGATGGAAAGGAAGGTGGTGGCGTTGCCGGGGCCGCCGCCGGTGAGCACGAAGGGCTCGGTGTAGATCATGAAGCTGTCCATGAAGCGCAGCAGCACGGCGATCAGGAGCACACGCTTCATCTTCGGCAGCTGGATGGTGGTGAAGATCGCCCAGCGCGAGGCGCCGTCGATGCGCGCCGCCTGGTAATAGGCGTCGGGAATGGATTTCAGGCCGGCATAGCAGAGCAATGCGACGAGGCTGGTCCAGTGCCAGACATCCATCACCACGATGGTGATCCAGGCCGCCAGCGGGTCGCCCGTATAGTTGTAATCGATGCCGAGCGCGTTGATGGCCCAGCCGGCGAGGCCGATATCGGCGCGGGCGAAGACCTGCCAGATGGTGCCCACCACATTCCATGGGATCAGCAGCGGCAGCGCCATGATGACCAGCGTGGCGGCTACCTTCCAGCCCTCGCGCGGCATGGACAGAGCAACCAGGATGCCGAGCGGCACCTCGATGGCGAGGATGATGGCGGAGAATAAAAGGTTGCGCCACAGCGCGTCCAGGAAGCGCCCGCCCAGCTCGGTCGAGGGATCGAGCAGTTCCTGGAACCAGCCGAGCCCGTTCCAGAAGAACTGGTTGTTGCCGAAGGTATCCTGAACCGAATAGTTCACCACCGTCATGATTGGCAGAATGGCCGAGAAGGCGACAATGAGAAAAACCGGGGCGACCAGCAGCCAGGCGGCATTGTTGACGGGCTTGTCCATCACGCGACTCCCTCGCGGCCGGCGGCTTCGCCAGGCACCAGCACGCCATCGGCATAGATGTGGATTTGCCGAGGATCGAGGGTGAGGCCGGCGCTGTCGCCGTCCAGCGACAAGTCCTCCGGCACCATGGCGGCGGCGGGGTTGCCTGAAATCTCGATGCGGGCGATGCGAGCGCGCCCAATATCCTCGATGCGCGTCACCTTCACCGGCAGGCCGGTGCCGGGCGCCGCCAACGTGGCGAATTCGGGCCGCACGCCGAGTTCGATCCGCTCGCCCGCCGGCAGGGCGGCATAGCCGCGATCGAGCGCGATGGCGACGTCGCCCACATGCGCCGTGCGGCCCGCGACCCGTGCCGGCAATACGTTCATGCCCGGCGAGCCGATGAAATGGCCAACGAAGGTGTGGGCCGGGCGCTCGAACAGCTCTTCCGGCGTGCCGGTCTGCACCACGGCACCGTCATGCATCACCACCACCGTATCGGCAAAGGTCAGCGCTTCGGTCTGGTCGTGCGTCACATAGATCATGGTCAGGTCGAGCGCGCGATGCAACTCCTTCAGCGAGGAGCGCAGCTGCCATTTCAGATGCGGGTCGATGACGGTTAGCGGCTCGTCAAACAGGATGGCGGCGACATCCTCGCGCACCAGCCCGCGCCCCAGCGAGATCTTCTGCTTGGCGTCGGCGGTGAGGTTGGAGGCCTTGCGGTCGAGCACCGAGGCCAAGTCGAGCCGACTGGCGATCTCCTCGACGCGACGGGCGATCGCCTCGCGCGGCATCTTCCGGTTCTTCAGCGGGAAGGCGAGGTTCTCGCGTACGGTCATCGTGTCGTAGACGACCGGGAACTGGAAAACCTGCGCGATGTTGCGCGCCTCGGTTGGCAGGCGCGTCACGTCGCGATCATCAAACAGTATACGGCCACGCGTCGGGATAACGAGGCCGGAGATGATGTTCAGCAAGGTGGTCTTGCCGCAGCCGGAAGGGCCAAGCAGCGCATAGGCGCCGCCCTGCCGCCAAACATGGTTGATTTCCTTGAGCGCATAGTCCTGTGGGCCACGCGGATCGGGCCGGTAGGCATGGGCGAGACCGTCGAGGGTGATGCTGGCCATGATGCTCTCCCTCAGGCGGCCGCGGCGTCGCGGGCGGGCGCGATGGCCTGTCCGTCGGCACCGAACAGCAGGATGTGGCGGGGGTCGATCAGCACCTCCACCGGCGCATCGGGCTCCAGGCGCCGCACGCCGGCAACGAGAGCGGTGAGGCGCTCCTGGCCCATATCCATGTGGAGGAAGCTCTCCGAGCCGGTGACTTCGGTGACCGCTATGGTGGCGCCAAGCCGGATGAGGCCATTGCCGGCCATGCGCTCGGCAGTCGCGATATCCTCCACCTCCAGATGGTGAGCACGCACGCCGATCGTGTAGACGCCGTTCGGCACCTGCGCGAGGGGGCCGCTTGCCGGCAGCACGGTGCCGTTTTCCATCAGCACCGTATGGCCCTGCTTGGTCACGCGCAGTGCGTTGAGCGGCGGGTCGGAGAACACCCGTGCGGTGGCGAGGTTGGCCGGACGGCGATAGACCTCGGCGGTCGGGCCGAACTGCGTCACGGCCCCCTCCAGCAGCGTGGCAGTGTGGCCACCCAGCAGCAGGGCCTCGGTCGGCTCGGTAGTGGCATAGACGAACACCGCGCCGGTGGAGGCGAAGATCCGCGGCAGTTCTTCCCGCAGTTCCTCGCGCAGCTTGTAGTCGAGGTTGGCAAGTGGCTCGTCGAGCAGGACGAGATCGGCGCGCTTCACCAACGCACGGGCAATGGCGGTGCGCTGCTGCTGGCCGCCCGACAGCGCCAAGGGCGTGCGCTGGAGGTAGGGTTCGAGCTTCAGCAGCTTCGCGGCGCTGTCAACGCGCGCCTCGATTTCCGCCCGGGGCAGGCCGGCCACGCGCAGCGGCGAGGCGATGTTCTCATAGACGGACAGCGAGGGGTAGTTGATGAACTGCTGATAGACCATGGCGACGCTGCGCTTCTTCACCGAAAGGCCGGTGACGTCGCGCCCCTCCATCCGTACGCGGCCGGAGGTGGGGGCATCGAGCCCCGCCATCAGCCGCATGAGGCTGGTCTTACCGGCAAGGGTGGCGCCGAGCAGCACATTGAGGCTGCCGCGCTCCAGTCGCAGCGACACGTCCTTGATGAAAGGCACGCCGCGCACGCGGAGCGAGACGTGATCGAGTTCGAGCGTCATTGCGCAACTCCCCGCAGCGAGGCCGGCGATGCGCCAGGCACAGCGCTCGCGGCCATGAAGGCGTCGAGCGCGGCGGTCTCCTCGGGAGAGAAGCGCAGGCCGAGCTTGGAACGCCGCCATAGTACATCCTCGGCGGTGCGGGCCCACTCCTCGCGCATCAGGTAGCGCACTTCCGCCTCGGTCAGGTCGGCGCCGAAAACCCGACCGAGATCATGCGAAGAGCGGGTGCCGTCGAGGATACGCATGGCGCGCGTGCCATAGGCGACGACCAGGCGCCGGGCGAGATGCTCGTCGAGCCAAGGATGGGCGCGCAACAGCTGGGCGACCACGCGTGGCTGGTCGTGCACGCCGAAATCGCCGCCCGGCAGCGGAGCGGTGCCGGTCCACGACGTTTTGGAGGCGCGGGGCAGGAAGGGCGCGAGCTTCTGCATCGCGTGTTCGGCCAGGCGGCGATAGGTGGTGATCTTGCCGCCGAACACCGACAGCACGGGCACGCGCCCGTCCTGCTCGTCCAATTCGAGTACGTAGTCGCGGGTGGCTTCCTGCGCCTTGGAGGCGCCGTCGTCATAAAGCGGGCGCACGCCGGAATAGGTCCACACCACGTCACCCGGCGTCACCGGCTGGCGGAAATACTCGCTGGCGGCGGCACAGAGATAGGCGATCTCCTCCTCGCTCGCCACCGGCGGGCTCGGCGTGCGGCCGAAGTCGCGGTCTGTGGTGCCGATCAGGGTGAAATCCTGCTCATAGGGAATGGCGAAGATGATACGGCCGTCGGCGTTCTGGAAGATATAGGCGCGGTCATGCTCATAAAGCCGGGGCACGACGATATGGCTGCCCTGCACGAGGCGGACATTGGCGGGCGAGTTGGCGCGCAGCACATGCGCCAGCACCTCGTGCACCCAGGGGCCAGCGGCGTTCACCAGCACGCGCGCATTGACGACGCGGCGCATGCCGTCTTCCTCGAACTCGACGCGCCAGAACTCGGCCTCGCGGCTCGCCGAGATCACGCGTGTGCCGCGCCGGATGTCGGCGCCGCGCTCGGCCGCATCGAGAGCGTTCAGCACCACGAGGCGGCTGTCTTCGACCCAGCAGTCGGAATATTCGAACGCCCGCCGATAGCCGTCGCGCAACGGCCGGCCGGCGGGGTCGCGGGTCAGGTCGAGCGAGCGGGTGGCCGGCAGAAGTTTCCGCCCGCCCAGGTGATCATAAAGGAACAGGCCGAGGCGCAGCAGCCAGGCGGGGCGCAGGCCCGCATGGTGCGGCAGCACGAAGCGAAGCGGACGGATGATGTGCGGGGCGATGGCCCACAGCACTTCGCGCTCGGCCAGGGCCTCATGGACGAGGCGGAACTCGTATTGTTCGAGATAGCGCAGGCCGCCATGGATCAGCTTGGTCGAGGCGGAGGAGGTGGCGCCGGCGAAATCGCCCTTTTCCAGCAGCACGACCGACACGCCACGGCCGGCGGCGTCGCGGGCGATACCGCAACCATTCACGCCCCCGCCAATGATCGCAAGGTCGTAGATCTCGTCCAAGGTGCGAGCGTTCAAGGCGCCTCTCCCGGTGCGCTGCTTTAGGTCAGTAGCGCTTTCGTTTTTATCTTCATATCGACGCTATACGAAAGCATTTTGGGTCGCAAGGGCGCAAAATCGAAAGAAGCGAACCTTCGTTTAGGTGCATTGCAGCAAATCGGGGGCGTTTCTGGCATGCCAGCGGCCCTACTCCCGCCAGGCCATCGCGACCCACTGCGGGCGGCGGCAGGGCCGGCATCCTTGCCCTCCACTCAACCCCGTTGGGGCGAGCTTTCCGAAAGAGGATGCGCGACCTGCCTGCAGGCCTGTGGCGGTGGCTCCGGTGGTTCCGACGCACCGCTGCACTGCAGCAACGAATTGCTCTTGTCATGTTGAGCAAATCGAGCAAAACTAAACATAAAGCTAAATCGTGCCGGCGCGCATTGCGCCAGCGTGAGCCATGAAAGGGGCAGAAAGCCCTTTCGTTCTCTGGGAGGAGAGCATGCTGAAGCAGTGGATACCCCTTCTTGGGGCGACGGCCGTTTGCGCGTTGATGTCCGCGCCACAGGCGGCGAAGGCCGAACAGCTTACCCTGTGCTGGGCGGCCTGGGATCCGGCCAATGCGCTGGTCGAACTCTCCAAGGATTTCACCACCAAGACCGGCATCGACATGAAGTTCGAGTTCGTCCCGTGGACGAGCTATGCCGACCGCTTCCTCAACGAGCTCAATTCGCGCGGCAAGCTGTGCGACCTGATCATCGGCGACAGCCAGTGGGTCGGCGGTGCGGCCGAGAACGGCCATTATGTGAAGCTGAACGACTTCTTCGCCAAGGAAGGCATCTCGATGGATGACTTCGTTCCGGCGACCGTCGTCGGCTATTCCGAATGGCCGAAGAACACGCCCAACTACTGGGCGCTGCCGGCCATGGGCGACGTGGTCGGCTGGACCTACCGCAAGGACTGGTTCGAGCGCCCCGAGATCCAGAAGGAGTTCAAGGCCAAGTATGGCTGGGACCTCGCCGCGCCCAAGACCTACGACCAGCTCAAGCAGATCGCCGAATTCTTCCAGAAGCGCGAGATCGACGGCAAGACCGTTTACGGCGCCTCCATCTACACCGAGCGCGGCTCGGAAGGCATCACCATGGGCGTGACCAACGTCCTCTATGACTGGGGCTTCATGTATGAGAACCCCAAAAAGCCTTACGATATGCAGGGTTATGTGAACTCGCCGGACGCGGTGAAGGGCCTCGAATTCTACAAGTCTCTTTATGATTGCTGCACCCCGCCGGGCGCCTCCAACGTCTACATGGTGGAATCGGCTGACGCCTTCAAATCCGGCCAGGTGGCGATGCAGATGAACTTCGCCTTCACCTGGCCGGGCCTCTACAAGGACGAGAAGGTGGGGGGCGACCGCATCGGCTTCTTCCCCAACCCGGCGGAGAAGTACCATTTCGCCCAGCTGGGCGGGCAGGGCATCTCGGTCGTGTCCTATTCCGACAAGCGCGACGCGGCACTGCAATACATCAAGTGGTTCGCCCAGCCGGATGTGCAGGCCAAGTGGTGGCAGCTCGGCGGCTATTCCTGCCTGAAGGCGGTGGTCGACGCGCCGGACTTCAAGACCAGCCAGCCCTATGCGCCCGCCTTCCTCGAATCCATGGCGATCGTGAAGGATTTCTGGGCCGAGCCCTCCTATGCCGAGCTTCTCCAGGCGATGCAGAAGCGGGTGCATGACTATGTCGTCGCCGGCAAGGGTACGGCGAAAGAAGCGCTCGACGGTCTGGAGAAGGACTGGACCGAGATCTTCGAGGAAGACGGCAAGATCTGACGCCCCGCCAGAGGGGAACCGGCAAAAGGCCTGCGTGCTTCGAGACGCGGGGCGTCCCGCCCCGCTTCTCAATACGACGAGCCAGCGCAGAGCCGTGTCGTCCTGAGGCGCGCGCGAAGCGGGCCTCGAAAGGACGCACGGTCTGTCCGCCGACGATCCTCCTGCGATGCGAACAGGTTGAGCCGCCATCTCCGACGGCGACCCGGTTCCTGCCGAGACCTGACCGGGTCGCCCCTTTTCCGCTGACGCCAGCGAGGGCGCGCGTGACAACATCCCATCATAGCTATGCCGACAAGGCCGCCGAGGCGGCGGTGCGTGCGACCTCTGAGCCTCTCGCGAGGCGGGTGCGGGCGCTGTCGGACCGGGCGATCGCCTGGTTGTTCATCGCTCCCACCATCGTCCTTCTTCTGGCGATCAACATCTTCCCGCTGTTCTGGGCGATCTACCTCTCCTTCACCAATTACCGTGCCAACCGGCCCAATGCCGAGGTGAAGCATGTCGGGCTTGGCAACTATTCGCGCGTCCTCAACGACCCCGACATCTGGGCCTCGATGCAGACCACGGCGCATTTCGTGTTCTGGACCATCCTGCTGCAGACGGTGATCGGCTTCGCGCTCGCCTATCTCATCGACCGCAAGTTCCGCGGGCACGCCTTCTGGACCACGCTCATACTCATTCCGATGATGCTGTCCCCCGCCGTGGTCGGCAATTTCTGGCGCTTTCTCTACGAGCCGCAGATCGGCCTGTTCGCCTATGCGGTCTCCTTCCTGACCGGCATTCCGACCTCTGAGATCCAGATGCTCGGCAGCGTCAACCTGGCGCCCTGGGCCATCATCATCGTCGATACTTGGATGTGGACGCCCTATGTGATGCTGATCTGCCTCGCCGGGCTGCGCTCCATTCCCGATTATATCTACGAGGCGGCCGAGGTGGACCGCGCCTCGAACTGGCGGCAGTTCTGGTCGATCACCGTGCCGATGGCGCTGCCGTTCATCATGCTGGCGGTGCTGTTCCGCGGCATCGAGAACTTCAAGATGTTCGACATGGTGAACCTGCTCACCGGCGGCGGACCCGGCTCGACCACCGAGGTCGCCTCGATCACGCTCAAGCGCGATGCCTTCGAGGCGTGGGCGACCGGGCGCTCCTCGGCCTTCGCCATCGTGCTGTTCGTCGCGGTGTTCGGCCTCGCCAACATCTACGTCAAGGCGCTCAACAGGGTGAAGCAGCGATGAGCCCGGGTCAGACCATCATCAAGTCACCGTCAGCGACTGCCGCTCATTCCGTCGTCGAGCCGAGCGCCCGCTCCAAGCGCGTCGCCGCGACGCTGGTGATCCTCTACGCGCTCGTCACCATGCTGCCGCTGGTGTGGATCTTCCTGACCTCGATCAAGTCGCCGCCGGATTCGATCTCCTATCCGCCGAAGATTCTCTTCACCCCCTCGATCGAGGGCTACTGCAACCTGTTCACCACCCGCACGCGGCAGACACCAGAATATATCGCGTCGCTGCCCCCGCCTGACGGTGTGTGCGACGCCGTCACAAGGCAGCGCAACATGGTGATTGCGGGGCCTTCCAACTTCCTGCCGCGCTTCACCAACTCGCTGATCATAGCCTTCGGCTCGACCTTCCTCGCCGTGGGGCTCGGCACGCTGGCGGCTTATGGCTTCTCGCGCTTCAAGGTGCCGCTGGCCGACGATCTGTTGTTCTTCATCCTCTCCACCCGGATGATGCCGCCGATTGCCGTCGCCATCCCGATCTACCTGATGTACCGGCAGCTCGGCCTGTCCGACACCGCGCTCGGCATGATGCTGCTCTATACGGCGGTCAACGTCTCGCTCGCCGTCTGGCTGCTCAAGGGCTTCATCGACGAGATTCCCCGCGAATATGAGGAGGCGGCGATGATTGACGGCTATTCCCGGCTTCAAGCCTTCCGCAAGGTCGTGCTGCCGCAGGCCACGACAGGCATCGCGGCGACCGCCATCTTCTGCCTGATCTTCGCCTGGAACGAATATGCCTTCGCCTCGCTGCTCACCTCCGGCAGCGCCCAGACCGCGCCGCCCTTCATCCCCACCATCATTGGCGAGGGCGGGCAGGACTGGCCGGCGGTGGCGGCGGGCACCACGATCTTCCTGGTACCGATCCTCGTCTTCACCATTCTGCTGCGCAAGCAGCTGCTCCGCGGCATCACTTTTGGGGCGGTACGCAAATGAGCGAGCCTGTTCTCCCCCCGCACGGAGCCGCTTCGGCGAAGCCCTCCCGCCCCTTCTTCCTGCGCCGCGGGCCGATGGAGGCGGTGGCCGTCACCATTATCGCACTCGGCTTCCTCATGCTGTTCCAGCCCTTCGCGCTGGTGCTCTACACCTATTCGCTGGTCACTCTTCTCGTCGGCACGTTCATGTTCATGATCGTGTCCAAGTTCCCGGAGTAGGCGCATGGCCGAGATCAGGGTCGAGCATCTGCGCAAGGCGTTCGGCGAGTTCGTCGCCGTGCAGGATTCGAGCTTCACCGTCGAGGACGGCGAATTCCTTGCCTTGCTGGGGCCTTCGGGCTGCGGCAAGACCACCACGCTGCGCATGATCGCCGGACTGGAGCTGCCGACCGGCGGCACCATCCGTCTTGGCGGCGAGGATGTGACCTACAGGCGGGCGAGCGAGCGCGACATTGCCTTCGTGTTCCAGCTCTTCGCGCTCTACCCGCATATGAATGTGCGCAAGAACATCGGCTTTCCGCTGCTCGCCCAGGGGGGGCCGAAGGCGGAGATCAAGGCGCGAGTGGAGGAGACGGCGCGCCTGCTACAGATCGACCACATCCTGGACAAGCCGGTCTCCGGCCTTGCCGGCGGCGACCGCCAGCGCGTGGCGCTCGGCCGGGCCATTGTGCGCCGACCCATGTGCTTCCTGATGGACGAACCGCTCGGCACGCTCGACGCCGAGTTCCGCGAGGTGATGGTGCGCGAGCTTCGCGAACTGCACAACCGCATCCACGCCACCACGGTCTATGTCACCCACGACCAGATCGAGGCCATGGCGATGGCCGACAAGATCGCGGTGATGAATCACGGCGTCATCGAGCAGTTCGGCACGCCGCAGGAAATCTATGACCGGCCGGCGTCCATGTATGTCGCCGATTTCATCGGCTCGCCGCCGATGAACTTCATCCGCTTCACCGCCGGTCTGCCGAAAGGGGCGCGTGCGGCGCAGATCGGCGCGGCCGAGGTGGCGATGCCGGAACTGCGCATGGATGTCGCTCCGGGCGAACTGGCTTTGGGCGTGCGGCCTGAGCATGTGCGCTTTTCCGACGCCTCGCCCCTGCGCGGGGCGATCTATGGCAGCGAGTATCTCGGCACCAACCAGATCGTGACGGTGGAGACGCAGGGCGGGCTGGTGCGCGCGCGCCTTCCGGCCGACCACAGCTACGCCATCGGTGCGCCGGTCGGGCTCACCTTCAAGAGCGAGCGGCTGTCGCTGTTCGACGCCGTCTCCGGCCGCGCCATTCCCTCCGCCCTCTATGAGGGCGCGCTGCGCCGGGAGGCCCGCCATGGCTGATGTGACACTCACGGGGATCACCAAGAGCTTCGGCAAAGGCGGGACCAAGCGCGCGGTCGACGGCATCGACCTCACTATCGCAAATGGTGAGTTCGTGGTTCTCCTCGGCCCCACTGGCGCGGGAAAGACCACGACCCTGCGCCTCATCGCCGGCATCGAAACGCCGGATTCCGGCACGGTGAGCATTGGCGGGCGGCCGATGGCGGGGCTGGCCCCGGCGAGCCGCGACGTCGCCTTCGTCTTCCAGCAATATTCGCTCTATCCGCACCTCACCGTCTACGAGAACCTCGCCTTTCCGTTGCGCTCGCCGGCCCGGCGCATGGACCCGGCCACCATCGACGCACGGGTGCGCGAGGTGGCGAAGATGGTCCGCATCGACCACAAGCTGGAAAACCGCTCCACCCGCCTCTCCGGCGGCGAGATGCAGCGCGTCGCGATCGGCCGGGCGCTGGTCCGCCGGCCCTCCATCTACCTCATGGACGAACCCCTATCCTCGCTCGATGCCAAGCTGCGCGGCGAATTGCGACTCGAGCTGAAGCGCATCCAGAGGGACCTCGGCGCGACGCTGCTCTATGTCACCCACGACCAGATCGAGGCGATGACCATGGCGGATCGCATCGGCATCCTCGCCGAGGGGCGTCTGGTGCAGATCGGCACGCCACGCGAGATCTATGCCGACCCGGCCAATCTCCACGTTGCCGCCCGGCTGGGCCAGCCGCACATCAATCTGCTGCCGGTCGACCTTCTGTCGGATGTGCCAGTGCCGCCGGGGACGAAGACGATCGGCGCGCGCACCGAGCACATCGCCATTGCGCGGGAGGAGGGCGGCAATGCGCGGGTCGACTGGATCGAGCATCTCGGCGACCAGAACCACCTGCACATCAAGCTGGGCGAGCAGAAGCTGGTCACGCTCGCCGATCCAGATATGGCGGTCTCTCCCGGCGACCGGATCCGTCTGTCATTGCGGAACCCGCTCTATTTCGGGCAGGACGGCCAGCGGCTTGTATAGCGGACGTGCGTGAGGACGGACGGGCACGCGCCGGATGTCGCGTTGAACGGATGGGAAGGCAGCCATGAAACATTTCTACAACCGGCGGGACAGCATCGTCACCGAGGCGCTGGACGGGCTGCTGCGCACGACGCCGCCCGGCCGGCTGGCCCGGCTCGACACCTATCCCGACATCAAGGTCGTGCTCCGCGCCGACTGGGACAAATCAAAGGTCGCTGTCATTTCCGGCGGCGGCGCCGGCCATGAGCCCTCCCATGCCGGCTTCGTCGGTAAAGGACTGCTGACCGCCGCCGTCTCCGGCGAAATTTTCGCTTCGCCCAGTGTCGAGGCGGTGCTCACCGCCATACGCGCTGTGACGGGTGAGCCGGGCTGCCTGCTGGTGGTGAAGAACTACACCGGCGACCGGCTGAATTTCGGCCTCGCCGCCGAACGCGCCCGCGCCGAGGGGTATCTCGTCGAGATGGCGATCGTCGCCGATGACATCGCGCTGCCCGATATTCCCCAGCCGCGCGGCGTCGCCGGCACGCTGTTCGTTCACAAGATCGCCGGCCATCTCGCCGAGACGGGCGCTGACCTCGCCACGGTGGCCGGGGCCGCGCGGGCGGCGGCGGCGGATATCGCCTCTCTCGGTGTCTCGCTGTCTTCCTGCTCCATCCCCGGCCAGCCCTTCGAGGCGCGGCTCGGCGCCGAGGAAGGCGAACTGGGTCTGGGCATCCATGGCGAACCGGGAGTGGAGCGCATCCCGCTGCAGCCGGCCGGCGAGATTGTCGCGCTGATGAGCGAGCGCCTGGCCGCCCGGCTCGACCCCGCCGCCGATTATGCGCTGCTGATCAACAATCTCGGCGCCGTGCCGCCGCTGGAGATGAGCCTGATCGCCGAGGCGCTGCTGGGGTCTGAGCTCGGGCGCGGGGTGAAGCTCGTCATCGGGCCGGCAGCGCTGATGACGGCGTTGAACATGAACGGCTTCTCGCTCTCCTATCTCCGGCTCGACGCCGCGCGCGAAGCGGCGCTGACCGCTCCGGCCGAGCCGCTCGCTTGGCGCCCGGCGATCATGCCCGGCACGGTCGAGGTGCGGGCCGCGCCTTCCGCACCACGCGACGAGGCTTCCCCCGCCAGCACGGACGCGGCGGCGGAGGCCGTCATTCGGACCGCTTGCGCGACCCTCATCGGGCTTGAGGAGGAGCTGAACCGGCTCGACGCCCGCGCCGGCGACGGCGATACCGGCTCCACCGTCGCCACCGGCGCCCGCGCCGTCGAGGCGCGGCTCCCGGCCCTGCCTCTGGCCGATACCGCCGCCACGCTCAAGGCCATCGGTGCCGAGCTCGGCACTGCCATGGGCGGGTCGAGCGGGGTCCTGCTCTCCATCTTCTTCACCGCTGCGGCCCAGGCGCGCGAGGCGGGCGAGACATTGCCCGACGCCCTGCGCGCCGGACTGGAGCGGGTTGTGTTCTATGGCGGCGCCGCTGCGGGCGACCGCACGATGATTGATGCGCTCGAGCCCGCCCTGAAGGCGCTCGCTGCGGGCAGTCTGAGCGCCGCCGCCGAAGCCGCCGCTGCAGGAGCGGAGGCAACCCGATCGATGGCGCGGGCGCGGGCCGGCCGCGCCGCCTATGTTGCCGCGCGTGACCTGGAGGGTTCGCCCGATCCCGGCGCGGTGGCGGTGGCGAAGGTGTTCGCGGCGCTGGCGGGGCGTGGCTGAGGCGTGGGAGTGAGGCCGATGACGCTTGATGCCGCCGATCTCACGGCCCTCATCGGCCTGTGCCGTGAGCAGATCGAGCAGCATTGCGAGCGTCTTAGCCGGCTCGACAGCGCCATCGGCGATGGCGACCATGGCGCCAATATGCGGCGTGGGCTGGAGGCGGTGTACTGCGAGCGCGACGCCATTTCCGCCCTGCCGCTGCCGGCGGCGCTGGAGCGCATCGGGCTGGTGCTTGTCATGAGCATCGGCGGCGCCGCCGGCCCACTTTATGGCACGCTGCTGATGGAGCTCGGGCGCGGCCTTGCCACGGGTGAGGAAGAGGCCGATTTCGCCGCCATCCTCGCCCTGGCGGTCGCGGCGGTGGCGCGGCGGGGCCGGTCCGGTCCGGGCGACAAGACGCTGCTGGATGTGCTGTACCCCGTGCAGGCGGAGATCGCAGGCCATGCGGCGCCGCTGCGCATTGCCGAATGCGCCCGCAATGCCGCGCAGGCGACCGAAATGATGCTGGCGCGGCGCGGCCGGGCGTCCTATCTCGGCGCACGCTCGATCGGTCATGAAGACCCCGGCGCGTCGAGCTGTGCCTTGCTCGCCACGACGATTTGCCAGTATTTCCAGGAGCATGCCCCATCATGACCACCGCCCGCGGCGCCAATGTCGGCATCGTGATCGTGTCGCACTCGCCCCTGGTCGCGCAGGGCGCGGCCGATATGGTGCGGCAGATGGTTGGGGGGTGTGTGCCGCTCGCCTGGAGCGGCGGCAATGTCGAGGGCGGTTTGGGGACCCATGTTGCTGGTATTTTGGTAGCTATCGAGGCGGCCTGGTCGGAGGCCGGTGTGGCCATTTTCGTCGATCTCGGCGGGGCGGAGACCAATAGCGAGATGGCGGTGGAGATGCTGGGGCCGGCACGCGCCGCCAAGGTCGCCATCTGCAACGCGCCGCTGGTGGAGGGTGCCGTGGTCGCGGCGGCGGAGGCGTCCGGCGGGTCGACGCTGGCGCGGGTGGTGGCGACGGCGGAAGAGTTGTCCGCGTGATGGCCGAGCCCGCTCCCCTCCTCGGGCGGCCTTCCGCTCCTCGCTGCCAGGCGGAAGTCGAGGTCACGCATGGGGTTGGGCTGCATGCGCGGCCCTCGGTCGCCTTCACCCGCCTGGCCAAATCCTTCCCCTGCACCATCGAGGTGGCGGTGGATGGATCGGGCGACTGGCTGAATGGAAAGAGCATCGTCAAGATCATCGGCGCCCGCATAAGGCGCGGAACTAAAATGAGAATTCGCGCTGAGGGCGCGCGGGCGGAGGAGGCGGTCGCGGCGTTGAGCGGGCTGGTGCGGCGCGATTTCGACGAGGACCGCAAGCCGGGGCGGGCCGATGGCCGCCCGGCGTGAGTTTCGCGGCCATCCCGCCTCGCCCGGCCGGGCGGTCGGCCCGGTGCACAGGGCGGGCGAGCCGCCAGCGCCGTCCGGCCGTGCCGGCAGCGCGCTTGAGGCCCGCGCGGCGCTGAAAACGGCTGTCAACAGAGCGGTTTACGAGCTACGCCAGCTCTCCGCCGGCGCCGACCCGGAAAGCGCCGGCATCCTCGATTTCCAGATCGAACTGCTGCTCGATGGCGAGCTTCTCGCCCCGGCGCTGGCCCGCATCGACCGGGGCGAGGGGGCGGCGCTGGCCTTCGCCGCGGCGCTGAACGATCAGATCGACGAGCTCGCCAGCGGGGCCGGTGAGACCGACCGGAACGATCCGGCCGGTCAGGCCGATGAGAGCGCCATTGGGGCCGATCAGAGCGCCAGTGAGGCCGATCAGACCGATCAGGCCGAGGTCGATCCCTTCGCCCTGCGCGCCGTCGACCTGATGGACCTGCAGCACCGCGTGCTCGACGCGCTGGCCGGCCGCACCCGCCCCGATTTTCCTCCCGGCGCGGTCTATGTCGGGCGCGACATGCCGCCCAGCGTCTTTCTCGCCCATGACTGGTCGAGCGGCGGCGCCATCGCGCTCGGTGCCGGCAGCACGGCGAGCCATGTCGCCCTGTTGGCACGGGCGCGGGGCGTGCCGATGGTGGTCGGCCTCGGGGCGCTGCCGGGCCAGCCGGGCGAGCCGCTGCTGGTGGACGGCACGCAGGGGCTGGCCTGCCTCGACCCCGAGTTAGGGCTGTTGCCCGAGGCACGGCTGTTGCCCGAGGCGCGGCCTTCGCCCGAGGCGCCCCCGGCCGCGCCGCTTGCCCCACCTTCGCGTCCCGCTTCCGGCCCCCTTGGCCGGCCCCTGCTGTTCGCCAATCTCGACACGCTGGCCGATCTCGACACGCTCGATCCCGCCGAGGTGGACGGGGTCGGGCTGGTGCGCACCGAATTCATGCTCACCAGCGCGGCGGAGGCGCTGAGCGAGGAGCGCCATCTGGCGGTCTACCGCCGCGTTCTCGCCCATCTCGCCGGCAAGCCGGTGACGCTGCGCATGCTCGATCTCGGCGGCGACAAGGCGCTGGCGGGCCTTGCCGAGGGCGATCCCGCCGGCATGCTCGGGGTGCGCGGGGTGCGCTTCCTGCTCGCCCATCCCGATCTCGCCCGCATCCAGGCCCGGGCGCTGATCCGCGCGGCGGCGCAGGGCCCGGTGAGCGTGCTGCTGCCGATGGTGACGCTGCCGACGGAGCTGGCAGCGATGGCGGCTTTGTTCGACGAGGAGGCGGCGCGGCTGGCGCGGCAGGGAATCGAGGGAAAGCGCCCGCCGCTCGGCATCATGGTGGAGGTGCCGGCCACCGCGCTGACGCTCGACCTGTTCGGCCAGGCGGCCTTCTTTTCCGTGGGCAGCAATGACCTGATGCAGTATCTCGCAGCGGCGGCGCGCGACAATCCTGCCGTGGCGCTGCTCTATGCGGGAGCGGAGACGGCGATGTTCCGGCTGCTGGACCTTATCTGCGCGGCCGCCCGCGCGCTCGGCCGCCCGGTGTCGCTGTGCGGCGACCTCGCCGCCGCGCCGGCGGCGCTCGGCCGCCTGCGGGCGCTCGGCCTGGATGGCCTCTCGGTGGCGCCGAGGCGGCTTCCCGCGCTGCGGGCGGCGCTGGGCGCCGGTGTTGCCGTCGCCGTGCCGGGGGACGCCTAGGCATGGCGCGCGAGACCAGCGACGAGGCGGTGATCGCCTATAAAACCCTGCTCGCCGGCATTCTCGACAACCGGCCTTCCGGCACGCGCCAGCGGCTGGCGGCGGCGCTGGGCAAGCACCGCAGCTTTGTCACCCAGGTCACCAGCCCGAGCTACGACACGCCGCTGCCGGCCCGGCACCTGCCGACCATCTTGCGGGTGTGCCATTTCAGCCCGGCCGAGCAGGAGCGCTTTCTCGCCGCCTACCAGGCCGCCCATCCCGGCCGGCTGCCGGAGGTCGGGGACGCCTCGACCATGCGGACGCTGGCGCTGATGGTGCCTGACTTCGGCGACGAGAAGAAGAACCGCGTCTTTGACGATGCCGTTTCCGACTTCGTGGCTAAGATGGCGGCGCTGGTGAATGGGGGCGAGTGAATGCACGCGAAGCGATGCGGCGCTGGCACCCAAGGCGGGCGGGACTGAGCCGGTGCGGCAAAGGGCGCGGCAAGGGGCGGGGCCGATGGCGCGATGGATGGCAGCTGGGGGGCGATGACCGGATGACGCGACTCCTCCACGCCGCCGAAACGGCGGTGGCGCAGAGCCTCGCCGGTTTCGTCGCCGCGCATGAGGACCTCGTCGCCTTTGGCGTTGAGGGCAAGTTCGTGCGCCGCCGCCGGCTCACGCCCGGCAAGGTGGCGCTGATCTCAGGTGGCGGGGCCGGGCATGAGCCGCTGCATTGCGGCTTCATCGGCACCGGCATGCTGGACGCGGCCTGCACCGGCCATGTCTTCACCTCGCCGACCCCCGACCAGATCCTCGCCGCGATGGACGAGACCGACACCGGCGCCGGCTGCCTGCTGGTGGTGAAGAACTATGATGGCGACGTGATGAACTTCGAGATGGCGGCGGAAATGGCCGCCGGCCGCCATCGCATCGAGACGGTGATCGTCGAGGACGATGCCGCCTATGGCCCTTCCGTGCGCAGCCGGGGACGGCGCGGGGTCGCCGGAACCATGGTGGTGGAAAAGCTGCTCGGCGCGGCGGCCGAACGCGGCACCGACCTCGCCGGGCTGAAGGCGCTGGGCGAGGGGCTTTCCGGCCGGCTGCGCAGCATGGGCGTCGCCCTGCGCGGCGTCACCCTTCCCGACACGGCCCGCGAGACCTTCGCCCTCGGGCCGGACGAGATGGAGATCGGCGTCGGCATTCATGGCGAGCCGGGGCTCTACCGCACCGGGCGCGCCGGGCCGGAGGAGATCGTGCGGCTGCTGTGCGAGCCGGTGCTGGCGCAGCTTTCCCCACTGGCGGACGCCCGCCCGCTGCTGATCGTCAACGGTTTTGGCGGCACCCCGCCGATCGAGCTGCACCTCGCCCACAATTTGACCCGCGCCTTTCTGCGCGGGCAGGGCATCGTGCCGGCGCGGGCGCTGGTCGGCACCTTCGTCACCTCGCTCGACATGGCGGGGCTGTCGGTGACGCTGGCGCTGCTGACGCCGGAGGAATTCGCCCTCTGGTGCGCGCCGGTGACGACGCCGACCCTGGTCTGGTGAGGGCAGCGCGCGGACGCGGCTGCATTGCGCGGCGGGCGGGCCATTGATAAGGGTGCCGCGCCGGGCGCCCCGGCCTGTTCTCCCGACGCCACGGAGCCCCATGAGCACGGCCGGCACCGCCTTCCCGACCTTCTGGAAGAGCGTTCGCCAGGCGGTTCCGCTCGATTTCGGCTGGCGCAACGTCGCCTTTTCGCTGCGTACCGCCGGCGCGGCGGTGATGGCGCTGGCCGCCGCCTATTGGCTGGAGCTGCAGGACCCGCAATGGGCGGCGCTGACCGTCTATCTGCTGGCGCAGCCGACCGCCGGCGCCGCCGTGGCCAAGGGCGCCTACCGGGTCGCCGGCACGCTGGGCGGGGCGGCGGCGGGGCTGGTGATTCTCGGCCTGTGGTCGCAGGCGCCGCTGCCGCTCATCGGCTCGCTGGCCCTGTGGCTCGGCCTGTGCTTCACCCTGGCGGCGCAGCGACGCAACAATGCCGCCTATGGCTTCCTGCTGGCCGGCTACACCGCGCTGCTGGTCGGGCTGCAGGGGGCAGCGGCGCCGAGCGAGGCCTGGCACATCGCCTTCGACCGCACGGGCGAGATCATCATCGGCATCGCCTGCGTCACGGCGGTGAGCGTGCTGGTGTTTCCGGTCTATGCCGGCGACGTGCTGCGCGGCCAGCTGGCGGGGTTGTTCGGCCGGCTCTGCCATTATGGCGCGGTGGCGCTGCGGCCGGGCACGCCGCTCGCCACCTTCGTGGCGCTGCGCCGGGAGATGGTGGCCGGGGTGGTGACGTTCGACGCGCTGCGCTCCTACACCGTGTTCGAGGCGCCTGACATGCGCGCCAACGATGCCGGGCTGCGCCGGATGACCCGCGAATTCCTGCGCGTGCTGGCGGTGGCGCGCGGGCTCTATCTGCGGCTCGACGATTTCCAGGTGGACGGGGCGGGCCCGGTCGCCGACCGGCTGCGCCCGGCGATGGCGGACGTGGCGGCGGTGCTGGAACGGCTCGCGGCGGACCCGGCCGCCTTCCGCGACACGCGGCGGGTGCGCGCGCAGCTGCTCGCCGCCCGGGTGGCGCTCAACGCCGCCGGCGCCGAGCTTGAGGCCATGGCCGGGCAGGTGCCGTTCCTGCCGCTCGCCAATGGCGTGCTGATCCTGCGGCGGGCGGGCGACCTGCTGCACGGGCTGTCCATGGTGATGGTGAGCGAGGCGGCGAGCCTGCGCCCCAGAGATCCGTCCGCCCGGCGCGGCCTCGCCGCCCTGGCGCCGCGCAAGGCCGCGCGCCCAATGCCGGTGCTGGCGCCGGCGCAGCGGCGCGAGGCGCGGCTCGTCGGGCTGCGGGCCGGGCTGATGCTGGCGCTGATGTGCGGCTTCTGGGCGGCGACGGAATGGACCAGCGGCTTCAACGCCGCCTCGGGCCTCGCCGTGCTGCTGTTCTTCGCCGTCAACCAGGACCGGCCGGGGGTGCTGGGCCTGTCCTTCCTGATCTGCGCCGCGCTTGGCATGGCGGCAGCCTATCTCGCCATGGTGTTCGTGCTGCCGCGCATCGAGGGGTTCGAAGCGCTGGCGCTGTTCCTGATGGTCGCGCTGTTTCCGGCCGGGCTGATGGCGGGAACGCCGCCGCTGGCGCTGGCCGGCATCGCCTTTGGCGGCTATTTCGTCGCCGAGATCGGCACCGGCAATGTGTTTGTGCCTGACGAGGCGGGGTTCTTCAACGCGGTGCTGTCGACGCTGTTCGGCATGGGGCTGGCGCTGGTGCTGCTGAACCTGTTTCCCGTGACCTCGCGCGCCTCGCGGCGGCAGCTGTGGGACGAGACGCTGGGAGTGCGGCTGCCGCAGGCGGCGCGGGGCGAGCGCCATGAACGGGCGATCCTGCGCGAGATCGTCGGGGCGATGGCGGATCTGCTGCCGCGCCTCGCGCTCGACCGGCCGGGCGAGGACGAATTCCTGCGCGGCATGCTGGCGGCGGCCTCGACGGCGCTGGAACTGGGCCGCCTGCGCCGGCTGCTGGCGGCGCCTGAGCTGGCGGAGGGCACGCGCACCCTCGTCGCCGGCTTCCTCGACCGCTTTTCCGCGCGGCTGGAAGCGCTGCCCGTGGCCGGCCGGGCGCTGCCGGCGCGGGTCGACGCGGCGGCGGCGGCGGCGCGCGCGACGCAGGCGGGGCTGACCGGCCTCGCTCTGCCCCCCGGCTCGCCGGCGGCCGGGCTGAACCTTCGCGCCGGGGCCTCGCTGCGCTTCATCGTCGACCGCTTCGACATCGACCGGGCGTTCTTCCTGCACGCCTTCGGTGAGGCGTGAGATGGACACCACCCTGCCATTCCTGACCCCGGCGGCGTTCGGAATCTATTTTCCCCCCGCGCTGCTCTGGGCGCTGGTGGCGCTCATCCCCTATCTGCTGCTGCGCCGGGGCCTGGCCCGGGCCGGGTTCTATCGCTTTGTCTGGCACAAGCCGCTGTTCGACGCGGCGCTCTACATCATCCTGTTCGGCGTGGTCGTCCTGCTGCTGCCGGCGCTGGGGGAGATCCTGCGATGAACATCGGCTCCGTGCTGCGCGTGGGCGTCACCTTGCTCGCCACATTGGCGGCGGTGGTCGTCGGCTGGCGGCTGTGGCTCTACTACACCGTCTCGCCCTGGACCCGCGATGCGCGGGTGCTGGCGCAGGTGGTGGAGATCGCGCCCGATGTCTCCGGCCTCGTCGATACGGTGAATGTGCGTGACAACCAGCTGGTGCAGAAGGGCGACGTGCTGTTCGTCATCGACCAGCAGCGCTTTACCGCGGCGCTGCGGCAGGCGCAGGCGGATGTGGAGCTGAAGCAGCAGGCGCTGACCTATGCCCGCGACACCGCCCAGCGCGACGCCAATCTGGCGCGGGCCGATGCCGACGCGATCTCCGCCCAGGCGGTGGAGCTTACCGCTTCGACCGCCGCCAAGGCGCAGGCGGAGCTGGATGCCGCGCAGGCGGCGCTGACCACGGCGCAGATCAATCTCGAACGCTCCCGCGTGCGCGCGCCGACCGATGGCTACATCACCAATTTCAATGTCGATGCCGGCGACTATGCCCGGGTCGGCGAGGGCATTCTGGCGCTGGTCGACAGCCATTCCTTCTATGTCTACGCCTATTTCATGGAAACCAAGCTGCCCGCCATCCGCGACGGCGACCCGGCCCGGGTGGAACTGATGGCCGGCGGCGTGGTGATCGACGGCGTGGTCGAGGGGCTGAGCCGCGCCATCGCCAATCCCGGCCAGGGACTGCTGGCGCAGGTGAACCCGAATTTCGACTGGATCCGCCTGGCCCAGCGCATTCCGGTACGGATCAAGCTCGGCCCGCTGCCGGACGGGGTGCGGCTGGTCTCGGGCCTTTCCGCCACGGTCGTGGTGCAGCCGAAGATGCGGTAAGACGGTAGCAGGGCATCTTGCGGCGGCACGTTGCGGTTGACAGGTCGGCCGGGCCGGTGATCCTTTCATACCAGCCAGGGGAGACACCGTGCTCGACATCGAACCGATCCGCCGCCGCCGCATCTATGAGGATGTGGCCGAACGCCTGCAGCAGCTGATGCTCGACGGCACGCTGGGGGAGGGTGACGTGCTGCCCTCCGAGCGCGAGCTGATGGAGCAGTTCAAGGTCGGGCGGCCGGCGATCCGCGAGGCGCTGATGTCGCTGCAGAAGGCCGGGCTGGTGTCGATCGCCAATGGCGAGCGGGCGCGGGTGGTGCGGCCGGACCCCAAGCACTTCATCCATGAACTTTCGGCCTCGGTGCGCTCCTATCTCGCCCATCCCGCCGGCATGCGCCATTTCCAGAATGCGCGGCTGCATCTGGAAATGGCGCTGACCCGCCACGCCGCGCGCGAGGCCAGCCCGGCGGACATTGCCCGCATCGGCGACGCGCTCGCCCGCAACCGGCGCGACCTTGGCGACATGGCGGCGTTCGAGGCCTCCGACATCGCCTTTCACTATGAGATCGTGCTGGTGTCGCAGAACCCGCTGTTCGATGGCGTGCACCGGGCGGTGGTGCAGTGGCTGTCCGAGCAGCGCAGCGTCACGCTGAAGGTTTCGCAGGCGAAGGAGATGGCGCTGGCCTTCCATGAGCGCATCTACGACGCCATCGCCGCCCATCACCCCGACGCGGCGGAAGCGGCGATGCGCGCCCATCTGGAATCGGTGGCGGCGCTGTATTGGGACCGCGACCGACCGGCGGGCTGAACGGCCGGCGGTGCATTCGGCCTAGCCACCTATTGACCTATCATACCAGCTCCGCTTAGCATCGCTACGGATCGCGAGCCCTGCCGCCTGCGCGGGCGGGCTCGTGTCGTCGCGGCGCCGACGCCGCGCTGGCTGGGGGCGTGCGACATCGCCCCGGGCAAAATTGGGCAGGCCACGCGCCGGGACGTGTCGTTCGCGACGTGTCTTTCGCAACGCTTGCGCCCGCCAAGGGACGCCGTGCAGCGGAGGAGATGAACGTTTAGCTGCGGCGCCAGACAAAAGACGCTTGATCTTTGCCAAAGACAATATCATAGATGATATAGGATTTGACGCGTTGGCGGGTTCGCCACCCCGCAACGGGCGCTCCGGTGGTTCGCCCAAAGCTCGCCTTAAGGTTCCGCCCGCCCCTTGACGCGGACGGCCGACCCCTTCCCTCGACGCGGCGCGGCCCGTTCCGCCGCCGGGTGCGAGGCAACAGCAACAAGAGGCCGCCGGCACAGGCGCGCCCGTCACATCGCAATGATTGCCCGGCGGCGGGCGGCGCGAGGCCGCGACGCGCGGGGCAACTGGGAGGAAACGACATGAAGATCACTTCGCCCCGCAACGGCGCGTCGCTCCGCACGGGCGTTCTCACCGCGTCGGCGCTTGCCGTCGGCCTCACCGGCGCCACGGCGGCGCTGGCCGAATGGAAGCCGAACCGTCCTGTCGAGCTGGTGGTCTCCGCCGGCCCGGGCGGCGGCTCCGACATCTTCACCCGCGTGGTGCAGGCGGCGCTGACCAAGAACAAGCTGGTCGAGACCCCGCTGATCGTCGTCAACAAGCCGGGCGGCTCCGGCTCCGAGGCGTTCAACTACGCCGAGGACAATGTCGGCAGCCCCTACAAGGTCTATTTCGGCACCCAGGACGCCTATGTGCTGCCGCTGGGCACCAAGGTGAACTACGCGATGAAGGACCTGACGCCTGTCGCGTCCATGGTGTTCGACGTGTTCATCCTGTGGTCGAACCCGAAGGCCTCGGGCATCAACACGGCGCAGGACTTCGTCGCCAAGGCGAAGGAAAACCCCGGCAAGGTCCGCGTCGCCGGCGCCAAGGCCAAGGATGCCGACGAAACCGTGGTGACGCTGGTCGAGCGCGCCGCCGGCATCGACCTCGCCTATATCCCCTACAAGTCCGGCAGCGAGGCGGCGATCCAGGTCGCGGGCGGCCATATCGAGGCCAACACCAACAACCCGAGCGAGAGCCTGGAGCAGTGGAAGGCCGGCAACCAGAAGCCGCTCTGCGTCTTCACCTCCGCCCGCCTCACCGACAAGACCGTGGTCGCCGACGGCATGAGCTGGGCCGACATCCCGACCTGCGTTGAAGCCGGGATCGACGTGAAGGATTTCGTGCAGCCGCGCACCGTGTGGATGGCCGCCGACGTGCCGCCGGAGGCGGTCGCCTACTACACCGAGCTGATGAAGAAGGCGATGGAGACGCCTGAATTCAAGGACTACACGACCCGGAACGTCCAGATCACCAAGTTCATGGCCGGCGACGAGCTGAAGGCCTTCCTCGCCGAGCAGACCAAGAACTACGAGAAGATCTACGCCGACAATAACTGGCTGCTGCCCGCCAGCCAGTGACGCCACGCGCCGGGTGGGCCTGGCGCGAGTGACGTGGCGCGCCGGCTCCGCCGGGCGCGAGTGACGGACCAGATGGGCGCCGGCTTCGGCCGGTGCCGGGGTGGGGCGAGACGGGGCGCCGGTGTTGCCGGCGTCCCGGGCTCCCGCGGAGTGAAGGCGATGGAAATAACCCGCAAGACCATGGAAGTGGCGACGGCGGTGCTGACCGGCAGTGTCGGCGCGCTGATCTGCTACGGCTCGACCGAGAACGGCATTGGCTGGGGACCGGGCGGGCCCGAGCCCGGCTATTTCCCCTTCGGCATTGGCTGCCTGATCCTGCTCGGCAGCCTCGCCACCCTGGTGCAGACCGTGTGGAAGCAGGCCGGGGTGCGCCACGCCGGCGCCGTGCCGGAGGAGCCGTTCATCAACGCGGCGCGGCTGCGCCTGCTTGTGGCCTTCGTGCTGCCGATCGTGGCGATGACGGCGATCTCGGCCTGGCTCGGCCTCTATATCGGCATGGGCCTGTACATCTTCTACACGATGCGCGTTTCCGCCGGATTCCGCACGCTGACCAGCTTGGCGGCGGCGCTGCTGGTGATCGCGGTCAATTTCATCGTGTTCGAGAAGCTGTTCATGGTCCCGCTGCTCAAGGGGCCCATCCTCGAATATTTCGGCATCTACTGAAGAACAAGAACGGACTGAGGAAGCGTCATGGGCAATTTCGGGCAATTGATGGACGGGTTCGTCGTCGCCCTCACCATGCATCACGTCATGATCATGGTGATCGGCGTCCTGCTCGGCCTCGTCGTCGGCGTGCTGCCGGGGCTCGGCGCGCCGAACGGCGTGTCGCTGCTGCTGCCGCTGACCTTCACCATGGACCCGATCGCGGCGATCATCCTGCTCACCTCGATGTATTGGGGCGCGCTGTTCGGCGGGTCGACGACGTCCATCCTGTTCAACATTCCCGGCGAGCCTTCCTCCGTCGCCACCACCTTTGACGGCCACCCGATGGCCAAGCAGGGCGAGGCGGTGCGCGCGCTCACTCTCGCCTTCGGTTCCGCCGGCTTCGGCGCCATGGTCGGCGTGGTGGTGATCACGCTGCTCTCCGGCTGGGTGGCGAATTTCGCGCTGCAATTCGGCTCGCCGGAATATTTCGCCGTCTACTTCATGGCCTTTGCCAGCTTCATCGGCATGGCGGGCGGCTCGCCCTTCAAGACGCTGGTCTGCATCATGCTGGGCCTTGCCGTCGGCACGGTGGGCATGGACACCATTTCCGGCGAGGGCCGGCTGACCTTCGGCATCACCCAGCTCACCAACGGCATTTCCTTCCTCATCGTCGTCATCGGCCTGTTCGGCATCGGCGAATTGCTGCTCACCATCGACGAGGGCTACAAGTTCGAGGGCGTGAAGGCCAAGCTCAGCCTGCGGGTGATCCTGCGCACCCTGGCCGAGCTGCCGCGCTACTGGGTGACGCTGCTGCGCAGCGCGCTGATCGGCTGCTGGATGGGCATTACCCCGGGCGGGCCGACGGCGGCCTCCTTCATGAGCTATGCGCTCGGCCGCCGCTTCTCCCGGCGCGGCAAGTATTTCGGCAAGGGCGAGCCCGAGGGCATCGTCGCCCCCGAGACCGCCGACCATTCCGCCGGCTCCTGCGCCCTGCTGCCGATGCTGGCGCTCGGCGTGCCGGGCTCGGCGACGGCGGCTGTGATGATGGGCGGGCTGATGATCTGGGGCCTCTCGCCCGGGCCGATGCTGTTCACCACAAGGCCGGATTTCGTCTGGGGCCTGATCGCCTCGATGTATCTGGGCAATGTCATCGCCGTGGTGCTGGTGCTCGCCACCGTGCCGATCTTCGCCTGGATCCTGCGCGCGCCCTTCACCGTGGTCGGGCCGCTCATCGCCATTGTCTGCCTGATCGGCGCCTATACCGTCTCCAACCACATCTTCGACATCTGGGTGGCGCTGGCCTTCGGCCTCGTCGGCTATGTGTTCAAGAAGCTCGACTACCCCCTCGCCCCCTTCGTGCTGGCGGTGGTGCTGGGCGACAAGGCGGAGGACGCCTTCCGCCAGTCCATGCTGTCCTCCGGCGGCTCGCTCAGCGTGTTCTTCGAGGGTTCGCTCGTCGCCACCATGATGGGGATCGGCATTCTGCTGCTGTCGCTGCCGCTGCTCACCGCGCTGTTCGGCGCGCTGTTCCGGCGCGGCGCCGAGGAAGGCCAGACCTCCCGACCCTAGGCCTCGCCGGCATGCGGCGGTCCGGCCGGCGCATGTTCCAAGAGGTATTAAGAAACCTTTAGCCAGTGAGAGCCGCCATGTTCGGAGCCCTGCGCCTGCCCCACACCATCCTCTTCGGCGGCGGCCAACGCCATGTCATCGGCGCCGCCGCCGCCCGCATCGGCGCCCGCACGCTGGTGTGCACCGATGCGCGGCTGGCGCAGCTGCCGGTGTTTGCCGATCTCCTGAAGGATCTGCAGGCCCATGGCGTGGAAGCGCGGGTGTTCGACCGCACCATCGCCGACCTGCCGATCGAGTCCATCAACGAATGCGTCGCCGGCATCGGCGACTTCAAGCCGGACAGCATCATCGGCATTGGCGGCGGCAGCTGCATCGACATGGCCAAGGTGGTGTCGGTGCTGCTCACCCATGGCGGCGAGGTCAGCGCCTATTATGGCGAGTTCGCCGTGCCCGGCCCGGTGCTGCCGCTGATCGCCGTGCCGACCACGGCGGGCACCGGCTCGGAGGTGACGCCGGTCGCCGTCATCCTCGACAGCGGGCGCGGCAGCAAGATCGGCATTGCCAGCCCCTACATCATTCCGCACATGGCGGTGTGCGACCCCGAGCTGACGATGAGCTGCCCGAAGGGGCTCACCGCCTGTTCCGGCGCCGACGCGCTCGCCCATGCGGTGGAGGGCTTCACCAGCAAGACCCGCCCGGCCGAGCCGCTGCTGACGCAGCAGCATGTGTTCATCGGCAAGAACCTGCTCTCCGACCATTTCGCCAAGCTCGCGGTGGTGAATGTGTTCCGCTATCTCGCCCGCGCCTGCGCGGATGGCAGCGATGTCGAGGCACGCGAGGGGCTGATGCTGGCCTCGCTCGCCGCCGGCTGCGCCTTCGGCACCTCCGGCACGGCGGCGGCGCATGCGCTGCAATACCCGGTGGGCAACCTCACCCACACCTCGCATGGCGACGGGGTGGGGGCGCTGCTGCCCTATGTCATGCAGTTCAACCGCTCCGCCAACCCGGACGCCTTCGCCGAACTGGCTGAGGTGGTCGGCCTCGGTCCTGCGAGCATGGGCGTGGAAGCGCGCTCGCAGCTCTTCATCGACGAGGTGGCCAAGCTGTTCGCCGAAATCGGCATTCCGCGTTCGCTGGAGGCGCTGGGCCTTGGCGCCGACCAGCAGCAGGATGTGGCCGCCGGCGCGCTCAAGGCGGAGCGGCTGGTGAAGAACAACCCGCGCCCGCTCGACCTCGCCGCCATGCTGACCATCACCCAGGCCGCCTTTGCAGGCGAACGCGCCGCCCTGCGCGACCTCTGACACGGGATATAACCGATGACCCTCACCACTCCAGGCGCGACGGTCCAGACGGCCGGCAATAGCTATCTCGTTCCCGGCTTCGAGGCGGCGGCCTTCCCGGTGCCGACCGATCTTCTGGTCGGCGACGCCTGGGTGCCCGGCTCGGGCGGCCAGCGGATCGACATTCTCGACCCGGCGACGGGCGGGGTGCTGACCTCGGTGGCGGATGCCACCATCGCCGACGGCATGGCGGCGCTGAATGCTGCCGAAGCCGCCGCCGCCGGCTGGGCCGCGACCCCGCCGCGCGCCCGCGCCGTCATCCTGCAGCGCTGCTTCCAGGCCATTGTCGACAATGTCGACTGGCTGGCCCAGCTGATCGCGCTGGAGAATGGCAAGGCACTGCCGGACGCGCGCGGCGAGGTGCTCTATGCCGCCGAGTTCTTCCGCTGGTACGCGGAGGAGGCGGTGCGCATCAATGGCGACATCTCGATCGCCCCGGCCGGCGGCAACCGCATCATGGTGCAGTACCAGCCGATCGGCGTCTCGCTGCTGATCACGCCGTGGAATTTTCCGGCCGCGATGGCCACCCGCAAGATCGCCCCGGCGCTGGCGGCGGGCTGCACCTGCATCCTAAAGCCGGCAGAGGAAACGCCGCTGACCGCGCTGGCGGTGGGCGAGATATTGCGCCAGGCCGGCGTGCCGGCGGGCGTGGTCAACATCATCAACACCTCCGACCCCGCCGGCGTGTGCCGCGCCATCCTGCGCGACCGGCGCACGCGCAAGCTCTCCTTCACCGGCTCCACCGAGGTCGGGCGCATCCTGCTGCGCGAGGCCTCCTACAACGTCATCAACTGCTCGATGGAACTGGGCGGCAACGCGCCGTTCCTGGTGCTTGATGACGCCGATCTCGACGCCGCCATCGACGGCGCGATGATCGCCAAGATGCGCAATGCCGGCGAGGCCTGCACCGCCGCCAACCGCTTCTATGTGCAGGCGGGCATCTACCCCGCCTTCGTCGACAAGCTGGTGGCGAAAATGGGCGCGCTGAAGATGGGCGCCGGCACCGACGCCGCCAGCCAGTGCGGCGCCATGATCAACCGCGCCGCCATCGACAAGATCGAGACGCTGGTGAACGACGCGGTGGCCAAGGGCGCCAGCGTGCGGCTCGGCGGCCAGACGCCTGAGGGGCCGGGCTTCTTCTATCCCCCCTCGGTGCTCGCCGATGTGTCGCGCGATGCCGATTTGCTGCGCGAGGAGATCTTCGGCCCGGTGGCGGCGGTGGTGAAGTTCACCGATGTCGAGGACGCGGTGCGGATGGCCAACGACACCGAATATGGCCTCGCCGCCTATGTCTACACCGAGAACATGAAGCGCGGCCTGCAGCTGGCCGAGCGGCTGGACTACGGCATGGTGGCGCTCAATCGCGGCCTCGTCTCCGATCCGGCGGCGCCGTTCGGCGGCGTCAAGCAGAGCGGGCTCGGGCGCGAGGGCGCCCATCACGGCCTGCTGGAATTCACCGAGGCCAAGTATATCGCGGTCAACTGGTGAAGGCCCTCCGGGCGGGCGGCCCCCACGGAGCCCGCCGCCCGCCCGGAGGCAGCCGCGTGAGGGCGTGGCGCGTGAGGGCATGGCGCGCGAGGGCTTGGCGCGCGAGGGCTTGGCGCGCGAGGGCTTGGCCGGTAGCCGGCTTGGTTGGAAAGATGAAAACCTATATCTTATATCATCCGGGGTTTGGGTTCGATTCTCATGGCTGCCAACAATCAGGAGCCGCTGTCCTTCGCGCGGCTGGTCACACTCGACGAGCGGCGGCCGGCCTATCCGCAGTCGCTGGTGGAACTGGCCTACGAGCAGCTGCTCTCCATGCTGGTGACGATGAAGATCGCCCCCGGCGCCCATATCGGCATCGAGGCGCTGGCGCGGCAGCTGGACATTTCGCAGACCCCGATCCGCGAGGCGCTGACGCTGCTGGAGGCGCAGAAGCTCGCCTACAAGATCCCCAATGTCGGCTTCCGCGCCGCCGAGCTGCTGACCCGGCGGGAGGTGCACGATTTGTTCGAGCTGCGCCTGCTGATCGAGCCGGCGGCGGCGGCGTTCGCGGCGCAGAAGGCGGAGGATGCCGCGCTGGCGCGCCTCGCCGGCCTTGCCGGGGAGATGTCCGACGCGCAGACCGGCAACGAGCTGGCCTATGCCCAGTTCGCCGAGGGCGACGCCAGGCTGCACCATCTGGTGGCGGCGGCGAGCGGCAACCGCTTCATCGCCGAGACGGTGGAGGGGCTGCACGCCCATCTCCACATCTTCCGCTTCCTGTTCAAGACCAACGCCACCACCAAGGCGCTGCAGGAGCACGAGGCGATCATATCCGCGCTGCTGGCGCGCGACCCGGTGGCGGCCGAGCGGGCGATGCGGGCGCATCTGGAAGCCTCGCGCGCGCGGATGAATGTGGTGCTGGAGGAGCAGGAGCGCCTCGCCGCGGCGCAGACGCCGCCCGTGCCCGACGGAACCACCCGGCGCGGGCGTTCGCGCCGGCGCTGAGGCGTGCCCGGCGCGGTGGGGCGGGGTTTTGCTCGCCGGCAAGATCATATAGGATATATGTAATGACCGATGGCGCGTGCCGCCCGGGTGTTTCGCGCCCGGCCGGCCGTCCCATTGGGGGCGGGCCGGTACGCGCCGGCCGCGAACAAACAGGCCGTCCGGCAACAGGCGCCGCCAAGGCGCGGGCCGACGGCACTCGAAACGGGAGGATTTTCTGATGGCGCTGCCCCTGCACGGCATTCGCGTGCTCGACATTTCGCAGGTGATGGCGGGGCCCTTCTGCTGCATGCTGCTGGCGGATATGGGCGCCGACGTGATCAAGATCGAGCCGCCCGGCACGGGTGATTCCACCCGCCATTCCATGGGCTTCCGCTTGAAGGGCAGCGACAGCCCGGGCTTTCTGGCGCTCAACCGCAACAAGCGCTCGATCACGCTCGACCTGAAGTCGTCTGAAGATCGCGAGGTGCTCTATGCGCTGGTCAAGACCGCCGACGTGCTGGTGGAGAATGCCCGCCCCGGCGTCGCCGGCCGGCTCGGCATGGACTACCCGACCTTGAAGGCGATCAATCCGCGCCTCGTCTATGCCAGCATTTCCGGCTTCGGCCAGACCGGGCCGTGGTCGCAGCGGCCGGGCTTCGACCTGATCGCGCAGGCGGTATCAGGCATTCTCAGCTCCAATGGCTTCCCGGATATGGAGCCGGCAAAGAACTCCATCGCCGTGGCCGATCTCGGCGCCGGCCTGTTCAGCGCCTATGCCATTCTGAGCGCGGTGATCGGCCGGCAGACCAGCGGCGAGGGCCAGCATATCGACGCCTCGCTGTTCGAGGCGGCGCTGGCGCTGTCGATCTGGGAAACGACCGAATTGTGGGGCACCGGCAAGTCCCCCACCCCGATCGGCTCGGCCAACCGCATGTCGGCGCCCTATCAGGCGGTGGAAGCGTCCGATGGCTGGTTCGTCATCGGCGCCGCCAATCAGGGGCTGTGGCTCACCTTCCTCAAGGTGCTGGGCCGCACCGAATTGCAGGACGACCCGCGCTTTGCCACCAATGCGGCGCGGGTGAGCAACCGCCTCGCCCTGATGGAAGAGCTGGCGCCGACCTTCCTCACCCGCACGCGCGAGGAATGGATCGACGCGCTCACGCAGGCCGGCGTGCCGACCGCGCCGATCCTCGACTATGGCGAGGCGGTGGAAAGCGAGCAGGCGGTGGCCCGCGAGATGGTGCAGATGGTGCCGCACCCGGTGGAGGGCGAATTCCGCGCGCTCGGCTTCCCGGTGAAGATGAGCGCGACGCCGCAGGAAATCCGCCTGCCGCCACCGCTGCTGGACGAGCATGGCGCGGAACTGCGCCGCGAGCTGGTGGAGAAGGGGCTGCTGAAGCCGTCGACCACCAAGGAGACCGTGTGATGAGCGCCCCGCGCATTGATTTCGAGAAGCAGGGCGACGTCGCCTTCGTCCGCTTCAACAACCCCGAGGCGCATAACGCGCTGACCACCGACATGTGGCTTGGCCTGCGCGATGCGGCGCTGCGGATCGCGGAGGATTCCTCGATCCGGGCGGCGGTGTTTCGCGGCGTCGGCGGCAAGGCCTTCGTCTCCGGCACCGACATATCGGGCTTCACCACCTTCACCAGCGGTGCTGACGGCATCGCCTATGAGCACCGCATCGACGAATGCATGGCGGCGGTGGACACCATTCCGGTGACGACCTTCGCCGTGGTCGATGGCTGGGCGGTGGGCGGCGGGCTCAACATCGCCGCCGCCTGCGATTTCCGCCTCGCCACACCGGGCGCGCGCTTCGGTTCGCCGATCGGCCGCACGCTGGGCAATTGCCTCTCGGCGCTGTCCATGGCGCGCATCGGCGGCGCGGTCGGGGTCGGCATCGCCAAGCGGATGGTGCTGCTGGGCGAGATCATCACCGCGCAGGAAATGCTCGATAAGGGCTTCCTATTGAAGATCATCGAGCCAGCGGCGATGGACGCCGAGATCGCGGCGCTGACCGCCCGCGCGGCGGAGAATGCGCCGCTGACCACGCGCGCCAGCAAGGAGACGATCCGCCGGATGGCGCTGGGCACGCTGCCCGATATCGAGGCGATCGTGGCGGAGGTCTATGGCAGCGCCGATTTCCGCCGGGGCGTCGAGAACTTCCTCGCCAAGACCAAGGCGGTGCCGAACTGGACCGGCAGCTGAACGCGGCGGCGCTCACAGATCCGGCTGCAGCTCGTTCCCCAGCACCTTGCGGGTGACGCGCCAGCCATTGAGGTGATGGGCGCGCAGCAATTCGCGCAGCAGCGGGCCCTGCCGCTGCTGCAGCGCCAGCAGAATCTGCTCATGCTCACTCACCGCCCGGCTCCAGCGGGTGCTGACCCGGTTGCCGGCGAAGCGATAGAGCCGCACCCGCGCGCTCTCCGTGCGGTAGACCCGCGACAAAGCGGGATTGTCGGCGCAGTCGACAATGTGCTGGTGGATGTCCTGGTTGACGCGGAAATAGCCGACCAGATCGCCCGCGCGCTGGCAGGCGACCATGCGGGCGTGCAGCAGGGCAACTTTCGCGAACTGCTCGTCCGTGCCGCGCGCGCAGGCCAGCTCCGCCGCCACGCTCTCCAGCCCGGCCAGCAGCTCCATCGCCATGTCGACATCGGCCGGCGACAGCTCGACCACCTGCGCACCGCGATTGGGCACGATGGCGAGCAGGCCCTCGGCTTCCAGGATCTTGAACGCCTCGCGCAGCGGGGTGCGGGTGACGCCCAGCCCCTCGGTCAGGCTGCGCTCGGACAGCCGCTCGCCCGGCGGCAATTGGCCGGAGAGGATGCGCTCGCGGATGCGCTCGGCGACAAAAGCAGCGCTGCGCCCGCGCAGGCTGCGGGCTTCCGGGACAGGCTCTGGGGTGGCGGTGTCGGGCGCGTATTGCATGCAAACATCGTGACACATTCGGCATTATCGGTCCAGACGGGTTGATTTCTGCCGCTGATTGCATGCAATATGCGGAACGAGTTCACGAAGGCCCGTCCAAGAGGCGCCGGAACGCGAGGAAATGTCGAGGGCGAGGCGCCGCCGCTGCGGGCGCCGTCCTGCGCTTGCATTCATCCGCGCCCGCGCGGGCTGAATCGCCGCGCGCGCGTTCCTCGTCATTCCCGGCGTCGCCGCGCGGGCGGAGCGTGACCGAGGTCCTGCGACACCGAGGCAAGCTATGAACTACCATCGTTATTTCGCCGCCGACCGGGGCCCGGTCGAGACCTGCGTCGTCGGCACTGGCGGCTTCGGCCGCAGCTTCCTGGCGCAGGGCCTGCGCGTGCCGATGATGCGCTGCCGGGTCGCCGTCGACCGCGAGGCGGAGGTCGCCGCCCGCGCGCTAGCCTCGGTCGGCATCGACCCGGCGCGCATTCATGTTTGCACCACGCCGGAGGAGGCGCAGGCGGCCTTCGCGGCCGGCGATTTCGTCGCGGCGGGCGATCTCGCCACCGTGCTGGGCCTGCCCATCGAGGTGGTGGTGGAGGCGACCGGCCATCCCGAGGCCGGCGCCCGCCATGCCCGCCTCACCCTTGAGGCCCGCAAGCATCTCGCCGTGGTGTCAAAAGAGCTCGACAGTGTAGTCGGCCCCGGCCTTGCCCGCCTGGCGGCGGCGCGCGGCGTGGTGGCGACGCCGGTGGATGGCGACCAGCCGAGCCTCTTGATCGGCCTCGTTACCTGGGCGCAGACGCTGGGCTTCGAGATCGTCGCCGCCGGCAAGTCCAGCGAATATGACTTCGTGTTCGACGCCGCCACCGACGAGCTGACCAGCAATGGCCGCTCCATCGCCGCCCCCGGCATGGCCGCGCATCTCACCATCGGCACGCGCCCGGCCGCCGAGATCGTCGCCGCCCGGGCGGAAGTCGCCGCCATGCTGCCGCAGCGCGCGGTGCCTGACCTGTGCGAACTGCTCGTCGTCGGCAATGCCACCGGGTTCCTGCCGGACCGGCCGGACCTGCACGCCCCCATCGCCCGCATCAGCGAAGTGCCGGACCTCCTCGCCGGCCGCGATGAGGGCGGGCTGCTGGCCGGGGAGCAGCGGATCGACGTGTTCCACTGCCTGCGCGCGCCGCACGAGCCGAGCTTTGCCGGCGGCGTGTTCGTGGTGGTGCGCTGCACCGACCGCGAGACCTGGGACATGCTGGCGGAGAAGGGCCATGTCGTCTCCCGCTCCGGCGCCACCGCCATGCTCTATCTGCCGCGCCATCTGCTCGGCGCCGAGGCGGCGACCACCATCCTGGAGGCGGCGCTGCTCGGCGCCTCCAGCGGCGGCGTGGACCCGCGCCCGCATCTCGATCTCGTCGCCCGCGCCACCCAGCCCCTGCCGGCCGGCGGCGTGCTCGCCATGGGCGGGCATCACCACACGATCGAGGGCGCAACAGCGGAGCTGGTGCCGGCGAGAGCGCTGACGCCGGACGCGCCGGCGCCGTTCTACCTCGCCGCCAACCGCACCCTCGCCCGGCCGGTGGCGGCCGGGCAGCTGATCACCATGGCCGACATCGCGGTGGAGGAGGGCTCCGAACTGCTGGCGCTGCGCCGCCTGCAGGATACGGCGTTCTTCGGCGCGCCTGCGTCAGCGGTGGCTTGACCCTTTGCCGACATCTCAGGAGACACCCATGATCCCCCGCATCGCCATCGCGCCCGGCGACCCCGCCGGCATCGGCGCCGAACTCGTCGTCCGCCTGCTCGCCCATGCCCCGAACCGCGACGCCGCCGATATCCTCCTCGTCGCCGATCGCGACGAGCTGGAAGAGGCCATGCGGATCTGCGGCGCGCGCTTCGACTATGCGCTGGCCGGCGATGCCGAGCGCCCGGCCTTCTCCCCCGGCCTGCCGGTGCTGGTGGATTATCGCGGCCGGGGCGAGGCGCCGTTCGAGCGCGCCGTCTCCACCGCCAATGGCGGGCGCTACGCCATGGACACGCTGCGCCGGGCGATCGAGTACACCACGGCCGGCGTGACCGACGCGGTGTGCTTCGCCCCGCTGAACAAGCATTCGCTGCATCTGGGCGGGCTCGGCCATCCCGACGAGACCCATTGGTTCGCCGAAATGCTGCAGCCCAACGGCCCCTATGGCGAACTGAACGCGCTGGACGGGCTGTGGACCAGCCGCGTCACCAGCCATGTGCCGCTGAAGGACGTGGCGGGGCTGCTGACCGAGGAGCGCATCGTCGGCGCCATCCGGCTCATCCATTCGACGCTGGTGCGGGTGGGTGTGAGCGCGCCGCGCATCGCCCTGTGCGGGCTGAACCCGCATGCCGGCGACAATGGCAGCTTCGGCCGCGAGGAGATCGACGTGATCGCCCCCGCCATCGAGGCGGCGCGGGCGCAGGGGCTGCCGGTGCTCGGCCTGTTCCCCGCCGACACGCTGTTCCTGAAGAAGGACGAGCTCGACGCCATCGTCACCATGTATCACGACCAGGGGCAGATCGCGATGAAGCTGATGGGCTTCTCGCGCGGCGTCACCGTGCATGGCGGCATGCCGATCCCGATCGCCACCCCCGCCCATGGCACCGCCTTCGACCGCTATGGCAAGGGCGAGGCCGGCTGGGGCGCTATCCAGGCGGCGTTCGATGTCGCCTGCCGCATGGCGCGGGCGCGCCGGGACGCGGCGCCGGCGGCCTGATAAAAGCCGAGGCGTCCTGAACGGAGACCCGCCGATGAAGATCCTGATCCTCGGTGCCGCCGGCATGCTCGGCCGCAAGCTGCTCGCCCGCATTGCCGTGGAAAGACTCGGCGGGGCGGCGGTGACGACCGCCGTGCTGCACGACGTGGTCGACCCCGCGCCGGCATCGCCGCTGCCTTTCGCGGTGGAGTGCCATGCCGGCGACTATGCCGCCCCCGGTGCGGCCGAAAAGCTGGTGGCGGGGCGGCCGGCGGTGATCTTCCACCTCGCCTCCATCGTCTCCGGCGAGGCGGAGGCGCGGTTCGAAGAGGGCTACCGGGTCAATCTCGACGGCACGCGGGCGCTGCTGGAGGCGATCCGGGCATTGCCGGACTATCGGCCGCGCGTGGTGTTCGCCTCTTCGCTCGCGGTGTTCGGCGCGCCGTGCCCGGAGGTGGTGGACGACGATTATCTCTGCGCCCCGTCCTCCTCCTATGGCGTGCAGAAGGCGATGGTGGAGCTGCTGCTGGCCGATTACAGCCGGCGCGGCTTCATTGACGCTCTGGCGCTGCGCCTGCCCACCGTGTGCGTGCGCCCCGGCCGGCCCAATGCGGCGCTGTCGGGCTTCCTCTCCTCGCTCATGCGCGAGCCGCTGAACGGGCAGGAGGCGGTGCTGCCGGTGGAGGAGGCGATGCGGGTGTGGATCGCCTCGCCGCGCGCCGCCGTGTCCTATCTCGCCCATGCCGCCAGCCTCGACACCGGCCCGCTCGGCGCCCGCCGCAGCCTCAACATGCCGGGCGTCTCGGTAACGGTGGGCGAGCAGATCGTGGCGCTGCGGGCGCGGGCGGGCGAGCGGGTGGCCGGGCTGATCCGCCGCGCGCCGGATCCGACGGTGGCGCGGGTGGTGGGAAGCTGGCCGCAGCGCTTCGATGCGGCACGGGCGGGCGCGCTGGGCTTTGTCGGCGATGCCGATTTCGCCGCCATTCTCGACACCTATATCGCGGAAGAGCTGGGCGGCCGCCTGCCGGCGCTGTAACGCTCAAGCCAGCCGGGGCTCAGGCGTCCGCGCCCGCCACCAGCCGGCGCAGCGCGGCCTCCATCTCGACGAAGTCGCCATAGACGATGGCGTAGCGCGGCAGCCGCTCCAGCATGTCGAAGAAGGCGTCGAGTTCGGCCGCGCCGGCCTCTTCGGCGAGATCGAATTCCGCTTCCATCAGTTCGAGCAGCGCCTGCGCCGGGGAGAGCGGCTCCACCTTCAGGGGCGCGCCCGGCTCGAAGCGGGGAAATATGAAGCCGCGCACGCGGTTCTCCGCGCCATCGGGCCGCAGGTGGAGGTCGCGCGGCACCGGGAGGTAGCGCCCGCGCTTTTCGCCCTCGCCGATCAGCGGCAGCGCCGCCAGTTGCGGGTGGAAGGGCAGCAGGGTGGCGAGGCTGCCCGGCTTGATATTGATCGCGCCCGGGAAGGGGAGAGCCAGCGCCTCGCCCTCGCGGAATCCCAGAGCGAGGGAATCGTCGGTGCCGAAGCGCCAGCCGCGCGTGACCAGATAGGCCGAGAGGGTGCTCTTGCCAGCACCGGAGACCCCCGCCAGCACCATGGAGCCCTCATTTGTCGCGAGCCCGGCGCCATGGACGAAGACGGAAGGGCGGGGATCGCGATAGACGAGATCGAGCAGCCAGAGCCGCACCTTGCCGGCCGCGACCGCCACCTTCTCGGTGAACAGGCGGCGCGGGCCGCAGCGCAGCAGGAAACCGTCCGGCGTCACCACCAGGTCGATGGTGGCGAGGGGGGGATGACGCTCCGGGGCGGGATCGAGAAAGCCGCTGAAGAAGCCGACCACGCGCCGGCCGCTCGCCAGCCGGGCGGCGAAGCCATCGGGATCGGACGGGTCGTCAAAAGCGGACAGGCCGTCCAGCGCCGCCGCCCCGCCGGGGCCCTGCAGCCCGCCGCCGCTGACGAACAGGCGGAACGCGACGGAGGAGCCGGCCAGCCGGACCTGGTAGCCATCAACCCGCCTCTCCTCGCCGGCCGTAGCGAGGCCGGCCGCGCGCGCCCCGTCCAGCCGGGGCGTCCTCGCGTCCCGCAACCGCACCTGCCCGGCGCCGTCGCTCTCGATCCAGTCGAAGGCCTCCCAATCAACGAGGCAATCGCGCAGATCCTGCGTGCCGAGCCCGGTCTCCTCGCCGAGGGCGGTGGGGGGCACGAAGGCGTCCGGCAAAGCGAGGAATAGCCGCGCGGCTGGCGCATTGAGCGCGTGCGCCATCTCCCGCTCCCTGTCGAAGACAAAGAGCAGGTCGTCGAGCACGCGGAAATAAAAGCGCGGCTCGGTGCCGCCGGCGCCGGCGTCGGCACTGGTCGTCTCGGGGAAAGCGATGTCCGTCATGGCGAGCCGTCACCAGGCAAGGAGGAGCCGCAGGCGCCTGGCAGCGCGACTTTGGCCTGTCAGCGCGACAGTGGCCTGCCAGCGCGACCGTGCCCTGGCAGGGCGTGCCCTAGCTGGCGGCGGCGTGGCGGATCGACATCAGGCCGAGCGTGGCCGGCACGCCATAGGTCGCGACCTTGCCGAGCCGGCGCAGGGCCTCGCGCCGGCGTTCGTCGGTGGTCTCCGGCGGCTTCCTCACCGGGTCGGCTTTGTCGTCGGCTGCCATCGGTCGCTCCGGCTGATCGGTCGCCCCGGCTGAGGCGGGCGGCGATCTGGCAAAGTCTCGTTAACGCCCTTTTCCGGTCAGGCGACCGACCGGAAAACCACCCGCGTGGCGGCCTGCCGTCGCCGGGCGTGCGGCGGAGCCAGCGCCTCGCCGCACGCGGGCGCCATCAGCTCGCCCGGGCCGACCGGGACATCATCATCAGGCTCACCGTGGCCGGCACGCTGTAGGCGGCGACCCGGCCAAGCTTGGCCAGTGCGGCACGCCGGCGCAGCTCGGCGCCTTCCAGCGGAGGGAGGGAGGCGGGAGCGTCCCGCTCGGTCGTCGATTCGCGATCAGTCGCCATGGGGTCTCCCGTCTTGCTGGGCCAAGGCCGCTGCGCGACCGGCCATACCCGTAAGGGTAAAAATGCACCGCTGGCGATCGGGCGTCAACTGACGGCGACGGCCCGGCCCATCGTCATCACCGCCAACGTGGCCGGCAGGGCATAGGCGGCGCCCCGGCCGAGGCGGCGCAAGGCGTCGCGGCGACGCGCGTCCGTGGCGGGCGCCTTCTCCGGCTCGGGCGGCGCAGGTGTGTGGGGCATCGGCCGTCTTCTCGGGTGAGGGGACAGGAAGCGGGAGGGCAAGGCAGCCCCGGCAGGCGGATTCCCCGGCCGAGGCGTCGTCGCCCACGGATCGTTTCAATTTATCTCCAAAACACCGCATGCTGCCAGCGCGGACTTGGAGGGCATGTGCCGGCCGCGCGCGCCTGCTTGCCCGACCCGGAGGGCGTGAATACCATTAAGCGGGCGCTGGACGCCCGGCTCCGCGCCCGGAGCCCGTCAGGGATCGCCATGCCACGCCGGAATTCCGTTCTTGAAGGCCCGCGCCGGCTCTGCGCGCTGGTCTCGCCCTTTTCCACCCGAGAGAAGCTGCTGGTGGACTGGCCGGCGATGCCGCCCTGGCAGGTCCTCCTCGCCGAGGCCGACAGCCACCGGCTCCTTCCCGCGCTTTCCGTCGCGCTGGCCCGCCATGGGCTCAAGGACCGGGTGGATGCGGAGGTGGCGGACATTCTGGCGGCGGTGGCGGACTGGAACACCGAGCGCAATGAGGGCTTTCGGCGGCAGATGCGCGTGCTGAGCGCGGCGTTCAACGCCGCCGGCCTCGAGCCGGTCTGGCTCAAGGGCGCGCTCACCCTGCTGCCGCCGGCCGGCCCCGCCGCCGGACGCCAGATGATGGATCTCGACGTCTGGTTTGCGGGGGAAAGCCGGCAACGCGCGGCGATGGCGGTGCTGCGGGGGCTGGGCTACCGTTCGGAGAGCGAGGTGGCGGGCCCGCGCCATTATCCGGCCTTCTTCCATCCGGGCGAGATGGCACGGGTGGAACTGCACCGCAGCATCGTCGGCCCCCATGAGGCCCTGCTGCCGGTCGATGTCGCCGCCGCCGGGGTGGAGAGCCTCGACTGGGAGGGGCTGCGGATCGCCCGGCTGGACCCGCTGTCGCAGGCCCTGTGCTCGCTGGCGCAGTGCACCAGCCCCGATTCCGAGCGGCTGGCGACCGCCGAGGTGCCGCTGATGAAGGCGCTCGATTTCGCCACCCGCATCCATGACGATTTCGGCGGGGTCGTGCCGCCCGAGCTGATCGCGCGTGTCCGGGAGACGGGCTGGGAACGCTCGACCCAGCGCTTCCTCACTCTGACCGAGAGCTTTTTCGGGCTGCCCAATCCGCTTGCCCCCGACCCGGCGTTGCTGCGCATGCTGGAGCGCTTCACCGCGCGGCCGCGCTGGCATCACACGCTGAAGGCGTTCCGCTCGCTGTTCGGCGCGGGAGGGCGGATGGTGCTGCGCGCGCCGCGGCGGGCGCCGGCCATGGTGGCCCATTATGTCAGGCGGCTGCTCCTGCCGAATGCGCCGGGCGAGCTCTGAGGGCGGGGCGGCCGTCCGGGAAGACTTGTCCACCCAGGAAGACGTGCCCCCGCCGAAAGACTTGCCACCGCCGAGAGACTTGCCCCCGCAGGCGTGGCTGCCTAAGCGTTGGCGTTCAAGCATCGCCGCCTCCGGCGATCCGCGCGCTCCGTCGCACCGGCAACCGTGACCGCCATGGCCCTGACGCTCCTGATCTTTCTTCTGGTCTATGTCGCCATGGGCTTCGGCAAGCTGCCGGGCTTCAAGGTCGACCGCACCGGCGCCGCCATTGTCGGGGCGCTGGCGGTGATGGTGGCCGGCGGCATCACGACGAAGGCGGCGTGGGACGCGATCGACTATGCCAGCGTCGGCATGCTGTTCGGGCTGATGGTGGTGTCCTCCGCCTTCGTCGTCTCCGGCTTCTATGCCTGGACCGCCGAACGCGTGGCGCTGCTGCCGGTGAGCGCGCCGGTGCTGCTGGCGGTGCTGGTCGGCGTCGGCGGCGGGCTCTCGGCGCTGCTGACCAATGATGTGGTGGTGGTGGCGATGACGCCGCTGCTGGTCTCGCTCACTTTGGCGCGCGGGCTCAACCCGGTGCCGTTCCTGCTCGCCTTCTGCTTCGCCGCCAATACCGGCTCCGCCGGCACGCTGATCGGCAGCCCGCAGAACATGATCGCCGCGCAGCAGCTCGACCTGTCCTTCAACGGGTTCCTCGCCATTGCCGGCCTGCCGGCGCTGGCCTCGCTGCCGCTGGTCTGGGGGATCGTGGCGCTGATCTATCGCGGCCGCTGGACGCTGCCGCCGGGCGCCGGGGCGCCGGGCCCGGACACCGCACCGGCCGCGCCCCCGGTGCCGCTCAACCGGGTGGAGACGGCGAAGGCGGGGCTGGTGACGCTGCTCGTGGTGATGGCCTTCATCTTCAGCGACTGGCCGCGCGAACTGATCGCGCTCGGCGCCGCCGGCGTGCTGCTGATCAACCGCCAGATCGCCTCGCGCGACCTGCTCGCCCATGTCGATGGCGACCTGCTGCTGCTGATCATGGGGCTGTTCGTGGTCAATGCCGCGATGGCGGCCACCGGCCTGCCGCAGGAACTGCTGGGCGGGCTGCGCGCCACCGGGCTCGATCTCGACGATCCGCTGGCGCTCTATCTGGTCGGCGGCGCGCTGAGCAACATTGTCGGCAACAACCCCGCCGTCATGCTGCTCATCCCCTTCCTCACCCCCGGCCAGGACGCCGAGGCGCTGGGCGCGGCGCTGGCGCTGGGCACCGGCTTTTCCAGCAACCTCATCGTCTTCGGCAGCCTCGCCGGCATCATCGTGGTGGAACAGGCCGCCGCCTGCGGGGTGAGGATCTCGTTCGGCGAATTCGCCCGCGCCGGCGTGCCGGTCACGCTCGCCTGCATGGCGATGGCCGCCGGCTGGATCGTGCTGATCGCTCCCTGAGCCGCTACTGGTCGATGCGGCAGGTGAGTTCCTGCCGGTCGTCGGGAAGTTCCCAGGTCGTCATCCGGTCGGCAAGGCGGGTCATCAGCGCGAACACCACCCCGTTCATCTGCGCGTCCTCGTCGGCGTCGGGTTCCAGCGTCAGCGCTGGGCCCGCCGTCAGCGCCTTTCCGGTCCACGCAAAGCTGAGCTCCAGCGCGTATTCGTCGAAGCGGGCGGTGACGGCGATCGGTGCGGCCGGCGAGAGGCTCGGCGCCGCCTCGGCGAACTCGTCGGCCAGCTGGGTCAGGCGCAGCAGCGCTTCCGCCCGCACGCCCTCGCGGGCGCCGATCTCGGCCAGGAAATGCCGCAGCGGCGCGGCGCCCTCCGGCGCGCGCCAGCTCAGCCGGTGGGACGTGCGGGCGCCGAGGCGGAACAGCGCGTTCAGCCCCAGTGCCGCCAGCAGCGCCAGCACGAGCGAGGAGGTGATGAAGGGCTGCAGGGCGGGGGGAAGGTGCGCGGCATAGAAGCCGGGCAGGTCGTCGAAGGAGAGGCCGAGAAACAGCGCCAGCCCGATCGTCAGCGTGCGCCGGGCATCGAGCACGCGCTGGCCGAGAATGGCGATGCCGGACATCACCACGAAGCTGGCGGCGAACAGCAGCGCCGCGCCCAGCACGCCCTGCGGGACGATCAGCAGCAGGGTGGCGGCGCGGGGCAGGAAGGCGAGGACGATCCAGCCAATGCCGACGCCGATGACCACGCGGCGGGCCAGCACCTGCGTCGCCACCGACAGCCCGACGCTGGCGGAATAGGTGTTGAGCCCCATCGTGCCGATGAGGCCGGCCAGCAGCGTTCCCACCCCATCGGCCAGCACTCCCGCCTCGATGCCGGCATAGTCGGGACGCTTCCAGTCGGGGTCGTTGATCTTCTGGCTGGCCACCACATCGCCGAAGGCGCGCAGCGTGCAGGCGAGCGCGCCGACCAGGAACCCCGGCAGGATCACCAGGTCGAAACGGGGGCTGAAAAGCGGCCAGGCCATGCCTCCCGGCACGAAATCCCCGGGTGTGAGGTGCAGCGGGCCGGTGGGCGGATGGAAGGGCAAATGGAGGGCGAGGCCGGCGCCGAGCCCGAGCAGCACCGCGATGGTGCGCAGGCGCGGCCCGCCCCACACCGCGACGCCGATCATGACGAAAAGCGCCACCAGCGCCGGCCCGGTCTGTGTCGGCGCCAGCGGGTGGCCGGTGTCGTAGCCGACAATCAGCTTCAGCGCGACGATGCCGAGGATGATGCCGATCATCAGCACCGTCAGCCCGACGATCTCGACCGGGAGAAAGGGCCGCAGCCGGCGGATGAACCGGCTGAGCACGATCTCCGTCAGCCCGGCGGCGATGGTGAGGCCGGCCACCGCCTCAAGCCCGCCCGCGCGGGCCGCGATGAGCGCCGCCGGCAGATAGGCGGCGGTGAACACCGCCGGCAGCAGGAAGCCGCTTCCCATTCCTGGCAGGCCGAACAGGCGCCCGCCCCAGCCCTGCGCCAGCGTCGCCACGCCCATGGCGAGCATCGCCAGCTGGAGATAGCGCGCCTGCAGCGCCTCGTCCGCGCCGGCGGCCTGGGCGACGAGCAGGGGGAAGACCAGCGTGACCGCCATCAGCCCCATATGCTGCACCACCGCCGTCAGCAGGACGGCGTGCGGGGGGCGGGACTCCAGGTCATAGCGCGCGGTCATGCGGGCCTGAGATGCGGGGCGCCAGTGCAGCGGGCGCCGCTGGAGGACTGACTTAGCCCGAAAAACCGACCGTCGCCAATCGTCCCCGACTGCCTATTTACGCAAGGGCAGGAGGCGCGCCGATGGCCAGCGCGCCACCCGCTTCAGCGCCGCTTCAGCGCGTCCATCAGTGCGGCGCCGAGCGCGCCTTGCGGCGCCTTTTGCGGCTCGCGGGCCGGCGGGCGGGAGTTGGGCGTGCGCGGGGGCTGCGGCGCCTCGCGCTTGTCGGCCGGGCCGCGCTGCGGCGCGGAAGCCCCGGCATCGCGGCGCATGGAGAGCGAGATGCGCTTGCGCTTGATGTCGATCTCCAGCACCCGCACCTTCACCACATCGCCCACCTTCACCACCTCATGCGCGTCCTTGATGAAGCGGTCGGCGAGCTGGGAGACGTGCACCAGCCCATCCTGATGCACGCCGATATCCACAAAAGCGCCGAAGGCGGCGACATTCGTCACCGTGCCTTCCAGCTCCATGCCGGGCTTCAGGTCCTTCATGTCGTCGATGCCGTCAGTGAAGGTGGCGGTCTTGAAGGCCGGGCGCGGGTCGCGGCCGGGCTTGTCGAGCTCGGCGATGATGTCGCGCACGGTCGGCAGGCCGAAGCGCTCGTCGACGAAGGCGGCCGGGTTGAGGCCGGACAGCGCCGCGCTGTCGCCCATCAGGCTGCGCAGATCGCGGCCGCAGGCGGCGACGATCTTGCGGGCGACGCCATAGGCTTCCGGGTGCACGGCGGAGGCGTCGAGCGGCTCATTGCCGTCGCGGATGCGCAGAAAGCCGGCGCATTGCTCGAAGGTGCGCGGGCCGAGGCGGGCGACATCCTTCAGCTGCTTGCGGCTGGCGAAGGGGCCATTGGCGTCGCGATGGGCGACGACGGCCTCGGCCAGCGCGGTGCCGAGGCCCGACACCCGCGCCAGCAGCGAGGCGGAGGCGGTGTTGAGATCGACGCCGACCGCGTTCACCGCATCCTCCACCACCGCGTCGAGCGCGCGGGCGAGGTGATACTGGTCGACATCGTGCTGGTACTGGCCGACGCCGATCGACTTCGGGTCGATCTTGACCAGTTCGGCCAACGGGTCCTGCAACCGGCGGGCGATGGAGACGGCGCCGCGCAGCGACACGTCGAGGCCGGGGAATTCCGCCGCCGCCAGCGCCGAGGCGGAATAGACCGAGGCGCCGGCTTCCGACACCACCACCTTGAGCGGCTTGGTGCCGGCTTCGGAGGCGGGGAGGGCGGCCAGCAGCTCGGCCACCAGCTTCTCGGTCTCGCGGCTGCCGGTGCCGTTGCCGATGGCGATGAGATCGACCTTATGTGCGCGGATGAGGCGGGCGAGTTCGGCCTGCGTGCCGCGCACGTCGTTCTTCGGCTGGAAGGGATAGACGGTGGAGGTGGCGAGCAGCTTGCCGGTGCCGTCCACAACCGCCACCTTGACCCCGGTGCGGATGCCGGGATCGAGCCCCATCGTGGTGCGCGAGCCGGCCGGGGCGGTGAGCAGCAGGTCCTTGAGATTGCGGGCGAAGACGTCGATCGCCTCCTTCTCCGCCCGGGCCCGCAGCTCGGTCATCAGATCGAGCGAGAGGTGCAGCGAGAGCTTGACCCGCCAGGTCCAGCCGGCGACCTCCATCAGCCACATATCGCCGGGCAGCTTGTCGCCGATGGCGTAGGCCTCATTGATCATCCGCACCACCGGCTTGATCGGGCGGGTATCCTCGGCGTCGACCTCGATCTCCAGCGCCAGCACATCCTCATTGCGCCCGCGCAGCATGGCGAGCGCGCGGTGGCTGGGGGCGTTGGCCCAGCGCTCGACATGGTCGAAATAGTCGGAGAACTTGGCGCCTTCCTCCTGCTTGCCGTCGACCACGTGGGCGCGGAGATTGGCGTTCTGCCGGAGATGCCCGCGCAGCCGGCCCAGCAACTCGGCATTCTGCGCGAATTGCTCGGAAAGGATGTCGCGCGCGCCTTCCAGCGCCGCCTTCACATCCGCCACCTCCTCGGTGAGATAGGCGGCTGCCAGCTCGGCCGGCACGGCGGCGCGGTCGGCCAGAATCGCGTCCGCCAGCGGGCCGAGGCCGCGCTCGCGGGCGATCTCCGCCCGGTTGCGGCGCTTGGGCTTGAAGGGGAGATAGATGTCCTCCAGCTCCGCCTTGGTGACGGCGGCGGCGAGCGCGGCTTCAAGCTCCGGGGTGAGCTTTTCCTGCTGGCGGATGGAGTCGAGAATGGCGGCGCGCCGCGCTTCCAGCTCGCGCAGATAGATCAGCCGCTCATCCAGCAGGCGCAGTTGGGTGTCGTCCAGCCCGCCGGTCGCTTCCTTGCGGTAGCGCGCGATGAAGGGGACGGTGGCGCCCTCGTCGAGCAGGGCGATGGCGGCCTCGGCCTGCTGCGGGCGCGCGCCAATCTCCTGCGCGATCGTCTGCGCGATCTGGCGGGCGATGGCGGCGGCGAGGGTGCTTTTATCGGTCATGCGGAACACGGAATCGCTTGAGGGGAAGGCGAGACCATATTCACTCATGCGGGCGAAGGCCACGCCGCGCAGGGAACGCGACGTGGCTTGTGGATGAGGTGCGCGGCTTTAGCGGATCAGCGGCAGGTAGTGATGGGGCAGGCGCATCGTCACCAGATCCTTCCGCCGCACCACATTGGTGGGGTAGGGCGTATCGAGATTGGTGGTGTCGATCTCCGTGGTGACGACCCCCTCGCCGGCGGTGAGGATCGCTTCGCGGCGGGGAAATTCGAACGTATCCGGCCCGAACACGCCGCTCTTGCCGCCATAGTCGGCGGCCTCGTCAAGCACATTGGCGAAGGCGAGGTGGACATTGTTCTCGCCGGCCCGCGCCCGCATCAAATGCCAGTGATGCGGGTCGGCGCCGGTTGGGATCGGGTAGTTCTGGGCGATCGCCGTGCCGGCATGGGCTGAGGTGAGCGCCCCGCGCAGCGCCGCCGGGCAGAGAATGAGGTCGCAGCCGCGCAGCGCCAGCACGCGCCCCGCTTCCGGGAAGGCGGCGTCATGGCCGATGAGCAGGCCGATGCGGCCGAACTTGGTGTCGAACACGCCCCACTCGTCGCCCGGGCGCGCCCAATTGTGGTCCGAGGCGTCGAGATGGGTCTTGCGGTAGCGCCCGATCACCCCCTGCGGCCCCACCAGCACGGCGCTGTTGTAGAGCGTGCCGCCCTGCTCTTCCGCGAGGCCGGCGGCGAGGTGCAGGCCGAGGCGGGTGGCGATGGCGATGAGGCGGGCCACCGCCTCCCCATTCAGCGGCACGGCGGCCGGCGCGTCGAGCCCGGTGATGGCGCGCTCGGGGAAGACCACGAGTTCGGCGCCATCCGCCTTCGCCGCCTCGGCCAGTTGCTTGATGCGGTCGAGATTGGCGTCGAGGTCGCCCATGGGGGCGAACTGCGCCACCGCCACCTGCGAGCGCCTTCCCTTGGGCAGCGGGCGGTGGCCGTAGAGGGTGAAGAAGTCGAGCGGATTCCAGGCGAAGGTGGTGGTCGGCAGCTCCATATAGAGCTCCGGCCGGCGCTGCTCGAACACGGGTTCGCCGAGCATGCGGCGGGCGCGGGCGCGCTCCAGGTCGATCTCGACGCAGGCGACGCCGTCGCCGGTGTCGATCACCGCCTCGATCGCCCCGTCCGGCCCGATGACGCAGCTGCCGCCGGAGAACTGCACGGTGCGCTCCAACCCCCAGCGGTTGGATTCGATGAGGTAGCAGCTGTTCTCCACAGCGCGGGTGATCCAGTAGGGCGCGGGGGTGCGCTCGGCCAGCCAGTTGGAGATGTGGCAGATGATGTCGGCGCCGCCGAGGCCGACGAGGCGCGCGGTCTCGATGAAATGGATGTCCATGCAGACCAGCAGGGCGATGCGCCCGACCGGCGTGTCGAACACGGCATGGCCGCGATCACCCGGCGCCGACCATTTCGGCTCGGCGATGTAGGGGTGGGTCTTGCGGTGGGTGCCGACCACGCCCTCCGGCCCGATGAGCACGGCGGAATTGTAATAGAGGTTGGTTTCCGGATCGACCTCCGGCATGCCGATGACGATGTGGCAGCCCTTTTCGCGGGCAAGCGCCGCGAAGCGCTCCGTGGTCGGGCCGGGGATCGGCTCGACAAAGGGCGCAACTTCGGCGCGGTCGAACCAGCAATAGCCTGTTGTGCCCATTTCCGGGGTGACGATCAGTTTCGCGCCGTCCTGCGCGGCCTCGATGACCAGCGCTTCGAGGCGGGCAAGGTTGCGCTCCTTCTCGAACATGGTCGGCTCGAACTGGACGGTTGCGACCTTCAGCTTCGCGGTCATCGGAGGTCTCCGGGCTCGGTTGAGAAGACCGTCATCCTGAGGTGCGCGCGCCGCGCGCCTCGAAGGAGGCTCGCGCAGGGCGCACGCAGCCTCCATCCTTCGAGGCCCGGCTTCGCCGGGCACCTCAGGATGACGTTGCATTGGGACAGAAGTGGCGTGTGTGGCGACCGTCATGGCCGGGGCTGTCCCGGCCATGACGGTGGGGCTTGGCTCAGGCCGTGAGGTACGACTTCAGGATCGAGGCGCCCATCGTGTATTTCGGGTCCACCATGTTGCCGAGCCGCACGCGGCCGCACTGGGTGAGCAGCATATAGGCCTCGATCTCGTCGAAGCCGTAGTCGGACGCCATCCAGCGGATGAGGTCGCGATAGGCCATGCGGGTGGCGTCTTCCATCGGCCGGGTCGAGCCGATGGACATGATGAACTCCTCCGTCTCCAGCCGCGGGGTGTGGATGGTCCAGCCCTTGATCAGGTCGATCTGGATGGTGGTGACGGTGGGGTGTTCAAGCGCCACGCCGCACAGTTCGCCATCGCCCTGGGTGGCGTGGCAGTCGCCGAGATAGAGCAGGCCGCCGGCGATGTTGACGGGCAGATAGATGACGGCGCCGATGCCGACATCGGGCAGGTCCATGTTGCCGCCGTAATAATCCGGCTGCAGCGAGGTGATCGCCTCGATCTCCGGCGAGGTGCCGATGGTGCCGATGAAGGGCACATAGGGCAGGGTGATCTTGTCGCTCCACTTGGTGCCGGTTTCGGCATCGACATGCAGCTTCTTCACCTTGACCGGCAGCGGCGCGTTCAGCATCGCCGTGTCCTTGGTCGGCACCAGGCCGCCGAAATCGGGCATGATCAGCGTGGTGCCGACCGGCTGCGGCCCGCGCGGGACGATGTTCTTGATGTAGACCGCGAGCGTGTCGCCCTTCTCCGCGCCATTGACGAAGATCGGGCCGTTCTGCGGGTTGAGATAGGGGAAGTTCAGGATCTCCAGCGGGTTGTCGGTCTCGTGCTTGATCGCCCCCTCGAAGGCGTCATGCGTCTCCGCCGCCACGACCGCGCCGGGATCGACCCGCAGCACCGGATCGACATAGGGGCCGTAGACATAGTGGTACTTGCCCTGCTCCGCCTCGGTGAGGGAGTGGGTGGTGCCCGCCTGGCCTTTGGCGAGGCCTTTGCGTGCCATGAGGGAGTTCGCGAGCCAGGACATGGTGTTCTCCTTGGTTCCGGCTGTTGGTTCAGACGGCGAGGTGACGGCGCATGGCCTCGCCATCGGCGAGCCCCTCGCGCGTGAGTTCGGCGACGACGCGGCCCTTGTCCATGACATAGCAGCGCTGGGCCATCGCCCGGATCATGTCGATGTTCTGCTCGACCAGCACGACGGTGACGCCGGTATCCTTGTTCAGCTGCACCATGATGCGGGCGATGTCCTGCACGATGTTGGGTTGGATGCCCTCGGAGGGCTCGTCGAGCAGGATGAGCTGCGGATTGGCCACCAGCACCCGGCCGATGGCGAGCTGCTGCTGCTGGCCGCCCGACAGCGTGCCGGCGCGCTGGCCCCAGCGCTCGCGCAGGATGGGGAAATAGCCGAGCACGCGCTCGCGGTCGGCCTCGGTGACGCGCCCCGTACGCATGCCGCCGACCGCGATGTTCTCGCCCACCGTGAGGCGGGGGAACACGTCGCGGCCCTGCGGCACATAGCCGATGCCGAGCCGCGCCCGCTTGAAGGCGGAGAGGTGTTCCACCGGCCGGTCGCCGAAGACGATCGAGCCTTCCATCGCCGGCACCAGGCCGATCAGGCTCTTCATCAGCGTGGACTTGCCCACGCCGTTGCGGCCGATGACGGCGACGATCTCGCCCTGCCGCACCTCGATGTCGAGGCCCTGCAGCACCGGCTTGCCGCCATAGCCGGCGCGCAGGCCGAGGGTGGAGAGCATGACTTCCTTACGCATGGGGCGCTCCCGTGGTCGCGTGGGCGGTCTCGTGAGCGGTTTCGTGTGCCGTGGTCTGGCCAAGATAGATGGCGGCGACGTCCTCATTGGCGACGATCTCGTCGATCGTGCCCTGCGCGAACACCTTGCCCAGATGCAGCACCGTGACCTGCTGCGCCACCTGGCGGACAAAGGCCATGTCGTGCTCCACCGCCAGCACGGTCATGCCCTGCGCATTGAGGCGCTTGACCATCTCGCCGGTGGCATGGGTTTCCTCCGGCGACATGCCGGCGGTCGGCTCGTCTAGCAGCAGCAGGCGCGGCTTGAGGCTGATCGCCATGCCGATCTCCAGCCACTGCTTCTGGCCGTGCGAGAGATTGCCGGCCAGGCGTGTGGCATCGGCGGTGAGGTTGAGGAAGGCGAGCAGCTTGTCGATCTCCTCGCCCAGCACGGCGGGGTCGTAATGGTGCTGCATCGCGATCTCCAGGTTCTGGCGGACGCTCAGCGCCTTGAAGATGCCGGGCACCTGGAACTTCACGCTCATGCCGCGGCGGATGCGCTGGAACGGCTTGAGGCTGGTGATGTCCTCGCCGCCGAACAGGATGGCGCCGCTGCTCGGCAGATGCTCGCCGAGGATCAGCCGGAACAGCGTCGACTTGCCGGCGCCGTTCGGGCCGATGAGGCAGTGGACCTCGCCGGCCTGAAGCGTCAGGTCGACATTGTTGGTGACGTGCAGGCCGCCGAAGCGCTTGTTGAGGCCCTGGGTCTGGAGCATGGGCATATCAGGCGTCTCCCGGCTGCCGCTTGGAGAAGGGACGGGCGATGAGCCGGGCCAGCGCATAGATGAGGCCGCGCGGCGCCAGCAGCACGGTGAGCACCAGCATGATGCCCATCACCACAAGCGCGTACTGGCTGCCATGGATGGTGAGCGCCTGGAACACGGCGAGCACGGTGACGGTGCCGACCAGCGTCGTGGTGAGGTCCGAGCGCCCGCCGACCGCGACCCAGACGATGGGCAAGGCGGCGGCGGTCATGCCCATGGAGGAGGGCGTGATGTACTGGCCCCAGCTGGTGTAGAGCACGCCCGACAGCCCCGCGAGCGCGGCGCCGATGACGAAGGTGCCGAGCTGGTATTTGCGGATGTCGTAGCCCAGCATCTCCGCCCGCTCCGGGTTCTCGCGGATGGCGACGAGCACATTGCCGAAGGGCGAGTTCACCAGGATGCGCAGGCCGAGATACACCAGCACCAGCATGCCGAGCACGACGTAATAAAGCTGCACATCCGGGAACAGCACGATGTCGCCGCCGGGCCAAGGGATGGTGAGCGGGGGCATGTTGCTCATGCCGTTGAAGCCATTCAGCCGGGCGGCGCCGATCTTCCATTCCGGTCCCGCCGTCTGCGCCATGAAGCGCTCCAGCACCAGCGTCACTGACAGCGTCACGATGCCGAGGAACACGCCGGAGATGCGGCCGAAGAACAGGAAATAGCCGAGCAGCGCCGCGAACAGCGCGGCGATCGCCACCGCGAACAGCAGCGCGACGAAGGTGAAGCCATAGGCGGCGCCGAAATTGATGGTGAGGATGCCATAGGCATAGCCGGCAATGCCGAAGAACGCCGTCTGGCCGAAGCTCAGCGCGCCGCCATAGCCCCAGATGAGCGAGAGGCCGAGCGCCATGAAGATCCAGGTGAAGAAGTAGACCGTGTTGCCGACCGTGTAGCCGTCGGAGAACAGCGGGTAGGCGCAGGCGCCGGCCAGCACGACGAGGAAGCCGATCCAGAAGCCGGGCCCCCGGCCCAGCGTCTGCGGGCCTTCGAGGCGGGCGAAGAAACGTGAGAGCGCGTTCATGTCAGTTTTCCGTGTCCGGGATCAGGCCCGCTCGCGCAGGAGGAAGCCGGAGATGCCGCGCGGCAGCACCCGGATGACGATGATGACGGCCATCAGCAGGCCGATCTGGCCGGCCAGCTGGCCGTACCAGGAGGTCATGGTCGCCTTGACCACGGCGAGCACCGCCGCCGCCGGGGCGGTGCCGAGGAACACGTCGGCGCCGCCGACCACCACGGTGACGAAGGCCTCCATGATGAAGGTGGTGCCCATGGTCGGCACCAGCGTCATGGTCGGGGCGTAGAGCCCGCCCGCCAGCCCGGCGAGGCCGGCGCCCAGCGCGAAGGTGAGGCTGTAGACGAGGCGGGTGTCGATGCCGAGCGCGGCCGCCATGTGCGGCACCTGGATGGTGGCGCGGGCCATGACGCCAAAGCGCGTCCAGTTGAACAGCGCATAGAGCCCGGCGATCACCACGACCGCCATGCCGCACAGCACGAGGCGGTAGAGCGAATAGGAATAATCGCCGACGGTGAAGCTGCCGAAGGGCGTGCCGACGCCGGCCATGGTGGAGCCGAGCAGGATCAGCGTGCCCTGGGTGAAGATGAGGCTGAGGCCCCAGGTGGCGACGATGGTGTCGAGTGGGCGGTCATAGAGATGGCGGATGATGAGGATCTCCACCAGCGCGCCGACCGCCGCCGAGACCAGCGCCCCGATCAGGATGGCGAGCGGCAGCGGCACGCCGGCATGGGCGGCGGAGACGGTGACATAGGCCCCGCACATGATGAATTCGCCATGCGCCAGATTGATCACGCCCATCATGCCGAAGATGACGGCGAGGCCGCAGGCGGACAGCACCAGAAAGGCGAAGGCGTCGCCGAACTGGTAGAGCGCGGAGAAGGCGAGTGTTCCGACATCCATGTGCGGTGGGGCCCTTAATCATTCGCTTCGAGGGGACAACCTTATCCTGAGCCGCGCGGGAACTGCGCCTCGAAGGATGGGTGGTCGGGATGACGCCGTTCATGGCATCCCGGGGCCCCTCACCCAGCGGGACAGCTGGGTCCCCGGGTCAAGCCCGGAGATGAGGGGCGGCAGGTGAGCAGATCAGGCGATCGCCCCGGCCAAGCTGGGGGGTCGGGCCGGGGCGATGCCTTCGGGTGCCGCCGAGGGGAACAAGGCGGCAGCCGGATGGGGATGGGCTCTCTAATTGCCTCTCCCCGACGGGGAGAGGTGGCCCGCGCAGCGGGTCGGTGAGGGGCTCGGACAATGCGGAGCGTGCTATCCCCCCTCACCCCGACCCTCTCCCCGCCGGGGAGAGGGAGCGGTCGACCGCTCAGTTCTTCGGCGGCGGGTTGGAGGGCGTGTACTGCGCGCTCGGGTCGCTCTTGGTCAGGTCGCAGCCGGCTTCGCCCAGCCAGTACGGCTTGATGTCCTCCCACACCTTCGGGAAGGTGATGGAGTGATCCTCGCCGACCTTGGCGAGATAGATGGTGTGCGACATGTGCTGGCTCTTCGGGTCGAGGCAGACCTTGCCCTCGGGAGCGTCCATGCAGACATCGCCCTTGGCGATCTCCTTGCGCAGGTCGTCGCGCTTGGTCGACTTCGCCCGCTCCACCATCTGCTTGTAGAGATAGACCGCGAGATAGGAGTTCTCGGCTTCCTGGTTCACATAGGGCTCGTCCGGGAACTTGGCCTTGAACTTGGCGAAGAACGCCTTCGACGCCGGGGTGTCGATTTCCTCGATGTAGTTGGTGGTGACGTACATGTCCTTGAGCGATGGCGGCTTGAAGCGCTTGTGCTCATAGCCCTGGCCGACGTTCACCGAGGAGGCCATCGGCAGGTTGACGTTGGCGGAGGCGGCCTGCTCGTAATAGGAAGCCTGCGCGGTGCCGACCAGCAGCGTCACCACGAAATCGGGCTTGGCCTTCTGGATGTTCTGGATGTTCTGCGAGAACTGCGACACGCCGAGCGGGATGAAATCCTCGCCGACCATTTCGCCGCCATGCTCCTTGACGATGTTGCGCACCCATTCGGCCGAGATCTGGCCGAAATTATAGTCGGCGGCGAGCGTGTAGACCTTCTTGCCGTACTTTTCCATCATCCACGGGATGAGGGTCGAGAACTGCTGCTCGGGCACCGCGCCGGTGACGATCATGTTGGCGTCGCAGACGCCGCCTTCATACTGGTTGTTGTAGAAGGCGAGGCCGTCGAACTGGTTGACGATCGGGCGGTAGGCCTCGCGCGAGGCGGAGGAGAAGCCGGCGAAGACCGCGTCGACCTTGTCGCGCTGCAGCACGCGGCGCATGAATTCCTGGTAGCGGGTGTTGTCGGACTGGGTGTCGTAGATCACCAGTTCGAGCGGGCGGCCATCGATGCCGCCGGCCTTGTTGATCTCTTCGGCGGCGAGCTGGATGGCGTGCACCTTGCCGATGGTCGCGGCGGCGAAGTCGCCGGACTGGTCTTCAAGCACGCCGAGCTTGATCGGATCGGCGGCGAAAGCATTTGCGACGCTGAGCAAAAGCGTCCCCGTGAGGGCTGCGGCACGCAGCCCCCGCATGGTCTTCCCGTTCATCTTACTCTCCTGTGAAAGGTTATCTTTTTCCCGCGCTGGGCTCCGCCGGGCGGAACTGCACGGGTTCATCGAGGGGGCCAGCCCTCGCCGTCAGGAACGCCTCGCAATAGGCCTCAAGGGTCTGCCGCGAGCGCATGCTTTCGCGCCGAAGCCATTCATAGGCCTCGTCGTCATCGACGCCCGCCTCGGACATGCGGGCGATGATGGACTTCACCACCGCGCGGCGTCCCCGCCGGCGGCGATCCATGTCGTCGAGCCGCGCCCGAAGGTCGCCGCGCAACAGGAACTGGTTGATGCCGAGGAACAGCGCGGTGTAGACCGCGCCGCCCTGCACCGGCTTGCGCAGGAACGCCGAGGCGCCGAGCTGAATGAGGTGCTTCAGCCGGCTCGGCGCTTCCACGCCGACAAGGCCGATCACCGGCACCGGGGGATGATGGGCGCCGGCGTCGATATCGAGCGCCACCGGGTTGTCGAGATCGCCATCGATGAACAGGATGTCGCGCTCGGGCTGCAGGCTCGCGAGGTCGATCTGCGCCCGCCCGTCGACCAGCGCGGGATAGAGCGCGGCGACGCCGAGCTTGCCGAGCGTCTTTTCCAGCGCTTCCACCGCCGTGAGGCTGGACGTGACGATGTGCGCCCGCCCGCCATTGAAGTTCTGCAGCAGCCGAGGTGCCATCACTTTACCACTCTCAGTGAAGAGTTGCGGGCAGCGACCGCATAGCGCGGCGAGGATTGGACGAGATAGGGGTCCGGGCGCACCGGGCCGGGCGCCTCGACGAGAATGTCGAAGCGGGCCTGCGCATTTGAAATCCCGATTCGTGGCGTGAGATAGGCGTGCAGGGTCTGCGGGTCGATCCGCACCTCGCCCTGCGGGGCGAGCAGATGCTGGCGGGTGGCGGCTTCCTTCACCGCCTCGACATCGTCGGTGCCGGCCTCGGCCAGCGACAGGATCAGCAGCTTCATCGCGATGTAGGAGGCTTCCGCATCGGCCGAGCTGGTCGGGCCGTCGGGGAAGGTCTCGCCATAGAAGCGGGTGAAGGCGGCGTTGGCGGGGGAGGCGAGCGAGGAGAAATAGACCGAGGAGGAGAGATGCCCGTCCACCGCCTCCTGGCCGATCTCCTCCAGCTCCGGCTCGGAGAGGGTGCAGCTGACCACCGGAAAGGTTTTGCGCTGGTCGATGCCGCGCGCGGCGCAGGCGGCGCGGAAGGCGCGGAAGAAGGCGTAGTTGCTCGTGCCGATCAGATTGTTGAACACGAAGGCGGGCCGCGCCTCCAGGATCGCCTCGACCACCTGGTCGATCTCGGTGTCGCCCACCGGCACATAGCGCTCGGCCAGCACCCGGGCGCCGCGCGCGGTCATCGCCTCGCGGAAGATGCGGGTGTTCTCCCACGCCCAGATATAATTGGAGCCGACGCAGAAGGCGGAGGAGCCCAGCGTCGCCAGCACGTGGTCGACGAGGGGCAGCACATGCTGGTTCGGCGAGGCGCCGGTATAGATGACGTTGTTGGAGCTCTCGAAGCCCTCATAATGGGAAGGGTACCAGAGCAGGCCGTCATGCTTCTCGAAGCAGGGGATCACTTCCTTGCGGCTGGACGAGGTGTAGCAGCCCACCACATGGCGGATGCCGTCATGCAGCAGGTCGCGGCTCAGCGCGGCGTAGCGGGGAAGCTCGCCGCCGGGATTGACCACGACAGGCTCGATGGTGAGGCCCGGCGCCGGGCGCTCCGCCACCGCCAGCAGGGCGCCGTTCAGCATCGACCGGGCGACCACGCTGTAGGGCCCCGTGGTCGAGAACATGACGCCTATGCGGACGGTTTTCGACACGCCTTGCTCCAACCGGGCCTGAGGCCCAAACGATCCCGGGCCGAAGCCCAAAACAAAAAACGCCCGCCGGCCGTCAGGCCGTGGGCGTCGTTGCCACCAACCAGCAGCGTGAAAACGCCGTCGTTGGAAATGTTGTCCGAAAGTGCCGCGACAATGGGCAGCTTTGCCCGTCGCTCGTTTTCTAGGCTCGCGTGAAGTTACCTTCTTGTCAAGAACCTTTTTCACGCGCCGGCGCGCCTGTGGAGCCCGCGCGCGCCTCGGCGAGAATCCAAGCGATGAGATCGCGCGCCGGCTCCGACAGGGTGGCGCCCGGCGCCAGCCAGTAGCCGGTTTCGCGGCGCGCCAGCGACGGGCCGATCGCCACCAGCGTGCCGTCGGCCAGCGCCCCGTCGATCAGCCCGGCCCAGCCCAGCGCCACACCCTGGTCGGCCATCGCCGCCTGCACCACGAGGCCATAGGTGTTGAGGCTGAGATCGCTCGCCGCCGGCCCGCGTGCCAGCCCCATGGCGGCGAACCAGTCGCTCCAGCCGAACCAGCGCGGATGCGGCGTGCTTTCCAGATGCAGCAGGGGGAGATTGCCGATGCGCGCCGGCTCCTGCCCGAGGCCGTGGCGGGCGGCAAAGGCGGGGCTGCACACCGGCCAGATCCGCTCCTCGACCAGCTGCACGCTCTCGGGCGGAAAGTCCCGCCGGGCGCCGAACAGCACGGCGACATCCTCCGCCCCGTCGAGGCCGTGATCGGCGCCGGCGGAGGCGATGATGTGCACGTCGGTCTCCGGGTGCACCTGCCGGAAGGCGGCGACGCGCGGCATCATCCAGAACGAGGCGAAGCCGTAATCGGTGAACAGCCGCACCACCGGGCGCCGGCTGAGGCGCCGCACCGCGCGGGCGGCATTGTCGATCTCGCCGGCCGCCGCCCGGGCGGCGCGGTGCAGCAGCTCCCCCGCCGGGGTGAGCGCGCTGCCGCGATGGCCGCGCACGAGAAGCGGCGTGCCGAGCTGGGTTTCAAGCTCCCGCACCACATAGCTCACCGCCGGCTGCGACAGGCCGAGCGCGCGGGCCGCCGCCGTGATCGAGCCGAGCCGCCCGACGGCCTCGAACACGCGAATCCAGCCAAGGTCGAGTTGGCGCTCAGACATAAACTCAGCTTATGCCTTTCATCCAAAATATCGGGCTTCACAGGCCAAAGCATTTAACCGCCTGATGTGATGGAGGCAAGGAAGCGGCCGGTCTTACAAGGCGGCTCCTTGCACATTTCGCGCGTCTCATCCCCTTCCAGAGGTGTCTCATGATGACCCGTACCGTGCTGGCCGCTTCGGCCCTTTCGCTGCTTCTCCTCGCCGGCCCCGCCGCGGCGGCGGACGCGCCCGCCTGCAAGACCATCCGCATGTCCGACCCCGGCTGGACCGACATCACCTCCACCAATGCGATCGCCGGCGTGCTGCTGGATGGCCTCGGCTACACCCAGGACGTGAAGACGCTCTCGGTGCCGATCGGCTATGAATCGATGAAGAACGGCAATGTCGACGTCTTCCTCGGCAACTGGATGCCGGCGCAGCAGAAATTCATCGACGCGCTGAACGAGGCGAAGGCGGTGGACGTGCTCGCCACCAATCTCGAAGGCGCCAAGTTCACCCTCGCCGTGCCGACCTATGTCGCGGAAGGCGGCGTGAAGGACTTCAAGGACCTGGCGGCCCATGCCGACAAGTTCGACAGCAAGATCTACGGCATCGAGCCCGGCGCGCCGGCCAACCAGAACATGCTGAAGATGATCGAGGCCAATGATTTCGGCCTGAAGGGCTGGAAGGTGGTGGAATCGGGCGAGCAGGCGATGCTGGCGCAGGTGAAGCGCTCGCAGAACGGCAAGGACTGGATCGTCTTCCTCGCCTGGGCGCCGCACCCGATGAACGAGACCTTCGACCTCACCTATCTCTCCGGCGGTGATGCCTATTTCGGCGCCGATTTCGGCGGCGCCGATGTGCGGACCCTCGCCCGCGCCGGCTGGGCGGCGGAGTGCCCGAACGCGGCGACCTTCTTCAAGCAGCTGAAGTTCGACCTCGCGACCGAGAACGCCATGATGGGCAAGATCCTCGATGACGGGCAGGCCCCCGAGGCCGCCGCCAAGGCTTGGATCAAGGCCAATCCGGCCGCGCTCGGCCCCTGGCTCGACGGCGTGACCACCTTGGACGGCAAGCCCGGCCTGCCGGCGGTGAAGGCCTCGCTCGGCCTGTGACCCCCTGCGGGAGGCCGGCGGCGCCCGCTGCCGGCCTGTGCCCGCCTCGCCCTGCCATCGCCCCACGCCTGCCGCCTGGAACGTGCCATGACGCGCCCGAACATTCTCATCCTGATGGTCGACCAGCTGAACGGAACGTTGTTCCCGGATGGCCCGGCCGAGTTCCTGCACGCGCCGCATCTGAAGGCGCTGGCGGCCCGCTCCGCGCGCTTTGCCAACACCTATACGGCGAGCCCGCTTTGCGCGCCGGCGCGGGCGTCCTTCATGTCCGGGCAATTGCCGAGCCGCACGCGGGTCTATGACAATGCCGCCGAGTTCACCTCGGATATCCCCACCTTCGCCCATCATCTGCGCCGCGCCGGCTACCACACCGCGCTGTCGGGCAAGATGCATTTTGTCGGGCCGGACCAGCTGCACGGCTATGAGGAGCGGCTGACCACCGACATCTACCCCGCCGATTTCGGCTGGACGCCCGATTACACCAAGCCGGGCGAACGCATCGACTGGTGGTACCACAATCTGGGTTCCGTCACCGGGGCCGGGGTGGCCGAGATCACCAACCAGCTCGAATATGATGACGAGGTGGCCTATCACGCCGCCCGCAAGCTCTATGACCTCGCGCGCGGCCACGACGCCCGGCCCTGGTGCCTCACGGTGAGCTTCACCCACCCGCACGACCCCTATGTCGCCCGCAAGCGCTTCTGGGACCTCTATGCGGACTGCCCGGCGCTGGACCCGGTGGTGCCGCCCATTCCCTTCGCCGAGCAGGACCCGCACGCGCAGCGCCTGATGCTGGCGAGCGACCATGCCGCCAGCCCGGTGACACCTGAGGATGTGCGCCGCTCGCGCCGGGCCTATTTCGCCAACATCTCCTATATTGACGAGAAGATCGGCGAATTGCTCGACGTGCTGGAGCGTTGCCGGCTAAGTGACGATACCATTATCGTCTTCGTCTCCGACCATGGCGACATGCTGGGCGAGCGCGGCCTGTGGTTCAAGATGAACTTCCTGGAGGGCTCGGCCCGGGTGCCCTTGATGTTTGCCGCCCCCGGCCTGCCCGCCGGCCGGATCGGCCGCGCCGCCTCGACGCTCGATGTACTGCCCACTCTGGCCGAGCTGGTCGGGCTTGATCTCGCCGGGGTGATGCCCTGGACCGATGGCGAGAGCCTGGTCGGGCCGGCGCGGGGGATCAGCGAGCGCAGCCCGGTGCCGATGGAATATGCGGCGGAAGGCTCCTATGCGCCGCTGGTCGCTTTGCGCGACGGGCCGTGGAAGCTGATCCTGTGCGACCTCGACCCGCCGATCCTCACCAATCTGGACGAGGACCCGCAGGAACTCGTCAACCGCGCGCAGGACCCCGCCTGCGCCCGCGTGATGGCCGATATGAGCGCGGCGATGAACGCGCGCTGGGACCTCGCCCGCTTCGATGCCGAGGTGCGCGCCAGCCAGGCGCGGCGGCATGTGGTGTATGAGGCGCTGCGCAACGGCGCCTATTACCCCTGGGACTTCCAGCCGCTGCAAAAGGCCTCGGAGCGCTATATGCGCAACCACATGGACCTGAACGTGCTGGAAGAGGGCCAGCGCTTTCCGCGCGGCGAATAGGCGGCCGCGTCTTTTCCGGCAACGGCTCGAACCCGCGGTCATGCTGCGCCGCGGCGCAGATGAGGTGCGGCGCATCACGCTATTGCGATCTGGAACCGCGCGTCGAGTGGAAACAATGGCGCGGGGCGCACGTTGTCCTGACAGATTCACCGGCTGCGCAGATGTGCTGTGGCGAGGTGAATGAGAGTTGAAGCAACCGATGCAACGCTGTTGTGCGCTGACTAACGTGCCGAAGCGTCGCTCTGTTCAAAGGATATTGATTATGAAGAAGACCGTTTCCATTCCGATGCTGGGTGCTGTTCTCGCGGCTGCGTTTGTCGGCCCCGCGCTTGCCGATACCAACCGTCCGGACATCGGCAGCAATTCCGGCTGGTCGCCGGACACCCAGCAGACCCAGAACTATGGCGCGCCGCGCCATCAGGGCTGGTCGCAGCAGGGCCAGGGCACCATGTATGAGGGGCGCAACGCCGCCACGATGTATGACGGCCGCAATGCCGGCGGCATGTACGGCCCGAACACCCAGGGCGTCGAACCCTACATCGCCAACCAGATCGAGCAGAACGCCCGCAGCACCCGATGAGTGTGGCCCTCTTGCGAGGGCATGCGTTGAAAAAGAGTGGCGGTCCCGCAAGGGGCCGCCATTTTTCGTGGCAGATCATCTCACTGTTTCATGGAAACAGTGAGATGATCTAAGTTTTTGTTTTATCGCGTTTTCCTCACGCGAACCGGTATCCACTTCGCTCGAAAACGCTCGCGCGCGTTCAGCCCGGCCCGCTGCCGCCGCCGCCCGGCCGCTCCGGCGGGGCGAGCGCGAGCATTGAGGTAACGGCCTCGGGCGCCGGGCCGGCGTCCACGCCGCGCCGGGGCATGCCCTCGACGAACGGCACGAGTTGCAGCCGGGCGATCTCCAGCACCCGGCGCAGCTCGGTGACGGGCTGGGGATGCTCGTCAACGCGCAGATCGAGCGCGCAATAGTCTTCCGCGCCCTGCACCCTGAGGCTGGCCGATTGCCGCCCGCGCCGGTCACCGCCGGCGGCGTCGCCGGCCTCCATCGCCCGCATCAGTCGCTCGTCGAGCCTCTGCCCCGCGCTGGCGCGGAAGGCGCTCGCCATGGCGTCGATCACCTCGGGCCCGGTGAGCATGTTGCCCTGCACGGCGAAACCGTCGCCGATTTCCTGCCCGCACCAGGGCGTGCACTGCGCGCCGGTGAAGGCGGCCGCTTCGCCCGCGTGATCCACCACGCCGATCTGGCGCAGCTCGCGCGCGGCGTCTGCCGCCAGCGCGTCCTCAAGCGCGGCGCGGGCGCCGTGCCCGCCGGCAATGGCGTCGAGCACGCCGAGCGCCAGATAGGGGTTCACCCAGGACTGGGTGGAGGCGGCGCCGACCTGCGCCCGGGTGAACGGGCACATGGAGCCCACCGCCGGCACGGCGGTCGCCACCGCGACGCCGAGCAGGCCGGTGGAAGGGCAGCGGGCGACGATGGAGAAGGTCATGCCGGGTTCCTCACACGCTCAAATGCTTCAGCACCCGCGCGCGGGAATCCGGCTCGGTGGCGGCGCCCATCTCGGCGATCTCGCCGCGATCCAGCACCGCCCAGCGGTCGGCCACCGCCAAAGCGAAGGGCAGATGCTGCTCGACCAGGAGCATGGTGGTGCCGTGCCGGTCGCGGGCGCTGCGGATGACGCCGGCGAGCCGGTCGATGACCGAGGGCTGAAGCCCCTCGGTGATCTCGTCGATCAGCAGCAGCTTCGCCCCCGTCGCTAGCGAGCGGGCCATCAGCAGCATTTTCTGCTCGCCGCCGGACAGCGTGCCGGCGCGCTGCTTCAGCCGCTGCAAGAGGAAGGGGAAGGAGGCTTCCACCTCGGCCAGGGCGACGTCAAAATCCGGCCGCCGCACGGCGAGGCGGAGATTTTCCTCGACGCTCATGTCCTGGAACAGCGCCTTTTCCTGCGCGACATAGCCGACGCCGAGGCGGGCGACGCGGTGCGGGGAGAGCTTTGTGGCCTCGCTGCCTGAGATGGCCACCGTGCCGGTCATCTTCGGCAGGAAGCCCATCACGGCTTTCAGCAGGGTGGACTTGCCCATGCCGTTCTTGCCCAGCACGGCGAGGATTTCGCCCGGCGCGAGGGAGAGGCTGACCTCGCGCAGCACCACCGCGCCGGCATAGCCGCTGGAGAGGTTGTCGACCGAGAGGGCGTTCATGCCGGCATCTCCTGGCTCGGGGAGGGGGCCGTCTCGTGATCGATGCCGGCATGGCCGGAGCCGGCATAGACCTGCTTGACCAGCTCGGAGGCCACCACCTCCTCCACCGAGCCATCCAGCACGATGCGGCCCTGGTGCAGCACGATGACGCGCGAGGAAATCTCGCGCACGAAATCGAGATCATGCTCGACCAGCAGCACGCACAGGCCCTGCTTCTTCGCGAGGTCGATCAGGATGGCGCCGATCTGCATGCGCTCGGTCTTGGTGAGGCCGGCGGTCGGCTCGTCCAGCAGCAGCACGCGCGGCTCCAGCGCCAGCACCATGGAGAGTTCCAGCGCCTGCTTCATGCCGTGCGAGAGCAGATGCGCCGGGGTCGATAGCTGCTTGTCGAGCCCGGTGGTGGCCAGCACATGCATCGCCGCTTGCGGCAGCTGCAGGTCCTGCGCGCGGCGCCAGAGCGAGGGCCGGTCATGGCGCACGCGGGCGATCTGCAGGCATTGCGCGACGGTGAGCGTCTCGAACACATTGGCCATCTGGAACTTGCGGCCGACGCCGAGCGCGACGCAGGCCTCCGGCGGCTTGCGGCCGATGTCGTAGCCATTGACGTGAATGCTGCCGGACGTGCGTTCGGCGCCATCGGCGATGCAGCGCATCAGCGTGGTCTTGCCGGCGCCATTGGGACCGACAAGGCTGACCAGTTCCCCGGCTCTCGCCTCGAAATCGATGCCCTCCAGCACGGTGAGGCTGCCGAAGCGCTTGACGACGCCGGCCACCATGAGCGCCGGCCCCTCGCCCGGCTCGACGCCCTGGGTGTCGGCGGGGTCGAGGGTGGAGAGCGTCACCGATGTCGCCGGCGTCGTGGGGCGCGGGCGGAGGAGGCCGAGCAGCTTGCGCGGCACATCGAACACCACAGGCAGCAGGCCGCGCGGGAAGGCGACGATGACAAGCACGAACAGCGTGCCGATGATGAGCTGCCAGACGAAGGGATAGTCGCCGGCGAGCTGGGCGCTCTCATAATCGACGATCAGCGCCCCGAACACCGGGCCGAGCAGCGTGCCGCGCCCGCCGAGCGCGGTCCAGATCACCAGCTCGGTGCCGAAGACGAAGCCGGCGAGTTCCGGCGCCACCACCATGGCATAGCCGGCATAGATATAGCCGGCGATGGCGGCGATGGCGGCGCAGGCGAGATAGACGAGGATCTTCAGCCGCGAGGTGTCGAGGCCGAGATATTTGCAGCGCTGTTCGTTCTCGCGCACGGCGACCAGCAGGCGGCCGGCGTCGCTCTTGACGAAGATATAGGCGAGCGTCGTCACCGCGACGAGGAAGCTGCCGGACAGCCAGAACCACGCTTCCATCGACAGGTCGAAGCTCATGAAGCCGGAGAGGCCGCTCGACGAGCCGGTGAAGGTGCCCCCCGAGTAGAGCAGCTGCGTCGCCACGATCGGCAAGACCAGCGTGATGACCGAGGCATAGAGCGCCGAGGCGCCGTGCCAGAAGGCGAGCCAGCCGACGATGGCGGCGACCAGCAGCGCGCCGCCGACGCCCAGCCCCAGCGCCAGGAAGGCGTTGGAGGTGGAGAAGTCCATATGGGTGAAGACGAGGCCCGCCGCATAGGCGCCGCAGGCGAAGAACACCGACTGGCCGAAGGTGAGGATGCCCAGAAAGCCCCAGAGCAGGTCCACGGTGAGCGCCACTGCCGCATAGAGCAGCGAGCGGGTCAGCACGTTGACCGAATAGGTGTCGAGCACATAGGGCCCGGCGAAGATCGCCGCGAGGGCGAGCAGGGCGACGACGAGGATGAGGGAGAGGCGGCGCGCTTCAGTCACGGGCGAACCCCTGGGGACGGATGCGCAGGATGATGGCGGCGAGCACGGCGATGGTGAGACCTCCGAGAACCGGGCTGAAATGGGTGGCGACCAGCACCTGCGCCCCGCCCAGCACCAGGCAGGCGAACAGCAGGCTGACCAGCGAGGCGCCCGATACCAGCACCAGCATGAAGGCGTTGACCAGCCAGGGCACGCCCATGGCCGGATCGACGCTCGACAGCGGGGTGATGAGCGCGCCGGCGACGCCGGCCAGCGCCGAGCCGAGGGTGAAGGTGAGGAAGCGCACCAGCCCGCTATTGATGCCGAGCCCGCGCGCCAGATCCTCGTTCATGATCACGGCGCGCGTCTCCAGACCCAGCCGCGTGCCCTGGAGCAGCGCGGTGAGGCCGATGCCGAGCACGGCAGCGATGCCGACAAGGGCGAGGCGATAGGCGGAATAGCTCTCGCCCCACAGGTCCAGCGTGCCGTTCAGCGGCGATTGCGCGAATTGCACGCCACGGCCAAAGGCGATGGTGATGAGCTGGCCGATGATGATCGACAGGCCCCAGGTGGCGAGGATGGCGTCGAGCGGGCGGTTATACAGCGGGCGGACGACGAAGCGTTCGATCGCCATGCCGACCACGCCGCCGAACAGCGCGGCGGCGGGAATGGCCAGCCAGGGGTTCAGCCCGGCCTGGGTGGTGAGGAGCGCGGCATAGCCGCCCAGCGTCATCAGCCCCCCATGGGCGAAATTGATGATCTTCATGACGCCGAACACGAGCAGCAGCCCGGTCGCGACCGCATAGAGGATGGCGGCGGTGGTCACGATGTCCAGCATCTGGCCGATCATGCGGAGGTCCTTGGGTTGGAGGCACGGCGGGTCGAGACGGATCGGGCCGGAACCACGTCATCCTGAGGTGCGCGCCCACGGGTCTTGCCTCTGGCAAGCCCGAGGACAGGCTCCGCGCGCCGCGAAGGATGCCGGCTTAGAGCCGCTCTTCGGGGTGTCTCCCTCAAAGCCCGGCTCTGCCGGGCACCTCAGGATGACGTCGTGAAGAGCGGCAAGGTTCGGGCCATCGGTGGCGGGCAAGCGCTCGCCCCGGCGGGGAGAGGGGTGGGTGAGGGGCGACGGCGGGCGGGCACGGAAGCCGCCGCCCCTCACCCCGCACGTCGCACCCGCCTCGTTGCGATGGCGAGAGGCGGGTGGTTCACGCGGATGGGCTCACTTCAGCTTCGGGCACTGCTCGCCGGGATCGACGTCCTTGAAGGTGGAGATGATGCTCACCGAGCCATCGCCCTTCACCTGGCCGAGATACATGGTCAGCGGCGCATGGCGCTGCTTGTTCATGATGATGGTGCCGCGCGGGCCTTCCACCGCGACCTCGGCCAGCGCCGGGATCACCTTGGCGGCGTCGGTCGTGCCGGCCTTCTCCACCGCGGCCTTATAGGCGTAGACGGCCTCATATTGCGGCACGGACAGGTCGTTCGGGGTCTTGAGGTCGGCGCCGAACTTCTTCTCCATCGCGGCGAGGAAGGCCTTGTTGGCGGGGGTGTCGATATTGGTGAAGTAGGAGCCGGCGATGTAGATGCCCTCGGCATCCGGGCCCATCGACTTGGCGGTGCCTTCATCCACGGCGAGGTTGCCATAGAGCGACTTGATGCCCGCCGCGCGCAGCTGCTTGGTCAGGGTCACGTTCGGCGCGCCGCCGGCGGTGGAGGTGATGATGGCGTCCGGGTTGGCGGCCTTCACCTTGGAGAGGATGGCGGTCCAGTCGGTGGCGTCCATCGGCGCGTATTCGTCGCCGACGATCTTGCCGCCGGTCTTCTCGATATATTCCTTGGTGAAGGCGAGCATGCCGCGGCCGAAGGCGTAGTCCGAGCCGATCAGGAAATAGGTCTTGGCGCCTTCCTTGTTGAAGAAGTCGACGATCGGGGCGACCTGCTGGTCGGGCACCCAGGCATTGACGAACATGTACGGGCTGCAGGAGCGGCCCTCATAGAACGAGGTGTAGATGTAGGGCACCTTGCCGCGATTGACGATCGGCAGGCCGGCATTGCGGGCGGCCGAGGTCTCCATCGAGATCAGCGCGTCGACCTTCTTCTGGAAGATCAGCGAATCGAAGGCCTTCTGCGCGCCGGCCGCGCCGGAGGCGTCGTCGGCGACTTCGAGCACGACCTTCTTGCCGAGGATGCCGCCCTTGGCGTTGATCTCTTCCACCGCCAGCTCGGCGGACTGGACGACGGAAGGCGCGACCACCGAATTGGCGCCGGACAGGCCGACGGGAATACCGATGGTGATGGTGTCGGCGGCGAGCGCCGGCCCAGTGAGCAGGCCGGCGGCGAACACGCCGGCCATCAGCAGGGAGCTACGGGACATAGGCTTTCTCCGGAAGGTTGCGGTTCTTGTTGGGGTGGAGGGCGGTTGGGGGCCGGTCAGTACCAGCCCCGGGAAATCTGCGAGCCGAGCATCTCGGCATAGACATCGGTGCGCCGGTCGCGCAGCACCTGATTGAAGTCGTTCCAGTTGCGGGCCCGGCGGGCGGCGCCGAGGTCGATCTCTGCCGAGACGATTTCCTCGCCGGTGCGGCTGGCCGGGCCGGCTTCGGGCCAGCCGGTGTAGCCGACGATGAGGCTCTGGCCCTCAAAGGGCTGGCCGCGCTCGGTGCCGATGCGGTCGGCGCAGGCGATGTAGAGCGAGTTGGAATGGGCGGCGGCCATGGCGAGGATGTTGGCCATCGCCTCGCGCCCTTCCGCCTGGCCGGGGATCGGCACCCAGTTGGTGGGCACGCAGACAATGTCCGCGCCCTGCAGCGCCTGCAGGCGATAGGTCTCGGGGAACCAGCCATCGTAGCAGATGGCGACGCCGATCCGCCCCAGCGGGGTCTGGAACACCGGGAAGCCATTATTGCCGGGCTCGAAGAACAGGTTCTCGTTGCCCCACAGATGCATCTTCCGATAGGTGCCGATATGGCCTTCCGGCCCGATCACCACGGCGCTGTTGTAGAGCGACGTGCCCTCGCGCTCGGTGATGCCGGCGACGATGTGCAGGCCGCGCTCGGCCGCGATCTTGGCCCAGGCCAGGCAGGTCGGCCCGTCCGGAATGGTCTCGGCCAGCGCGAAGGCCTCCTCGCGGGTCTCGAAGACGTAGCCGGTGTTGGCCAGCTCCGGCAGCACGATCAGCCTGGCGCCGTCATCGGCCGCACGGGCGATGAGACCAAGCGAGTGGGCGACATTGGCGCTGGTGTCGCCGAAGCGCGGCTCCATCTGGATGCAGGCGACGCGGACAAGGCTGGAGACCGGCATGGAGGCACACCTCTGCGATCGCCGCGGCGGCCCGCGGCGTGAAAACAAAAAGCCCCCGGCAGTGCCTTTCGGCACCATCGAGGGCTGCATAGCCTGGATGTTGAGCGGCAACGCTGCCGCCACGCTCACGAAGCGTTGGACCTATGGAAGCGCAGCGGCGGGGTCCTGTCAAGCGACAATGCACGCCTTAAGGGCACAGCCGCATTTGCCTAGGAGTTAGGCAGCAAGGCTTACTTGTCCGGCTCGCCGTCGCGGTCGAGCTCGGCCAGCATGGCATGGGCGTTGATGATCGAGCCGGCAATGGTGCCGATCGGCACCCGCTTGGCCGTCGCCTGCTTGCGCAGGAACTGGTAGGCGTCGTCCTCGGACAGATTGCGCAGGCCCATCAAGAGCCGCGTCGCCTTCTCGACGTCGCGGCGGGTGCGCAGCGTGTCTTCCAGCTTGCCGATCTTCGCCAGCAGCCGCCCCTCATAGCCGCGCTGCGACAGCGCCAGCACGAGGCTGGAGAGCACACCGGAGGCGCGGATCGGGCGCACCAGCACGCCATGGGCGCTGGAATCCAAGAGCGCCTTCAGCACGGTGGGATTTTCGTAATCGACGATGGCGATATGGGCGATGGCGAGGTCGGCCATGCGCCAGGGCATGGAACTGCGGGTGTCGCGGTCGAGCAGGAAGAACACCGCGTCGAGGGGGAGCGGCAGCTGCGAGGGCGGCGGCCACACCACCTGCACCTGGCAGCCGATGCGCTGGAGCTGGCGCACCAGATCGTCGCCATCCTGGTCGCGCGGATGCACCACGGCGACGCGGGTGTTGCGCAGGTTCTGGATCAGCTGCGAGGCGCTCATGCAGGCCGCCTCCGCGCCGGCTGGCGGGCCAGCTCACGCATGGTCATAGATGTGGTCGACGAGATAGGGATCGGGCTTCACCGGCGCCTTGGCCTCCCACACCACGTCGAAATCGCCATGCTCGTTCACCATGCCGATGCGCGGCAGGAGATAGGTGTGGTTATTGTCGGGGTCGATGCGGATGCGGCCCTGCGGCGCGTCATGTTCGGTGCCGAGCGCGGCGTCGACCAGGCGCTGGGTGTCGAGCGACTTCGCCCGCTTCAGCGCGTCGGCGAAGAGGTGGATCTGGAAATAGGCGGCTTCCGCATACATCGTCACCGCCGCGTCGCGGCCGAAACGGGCGCGGTAGGCGGCGACGAAGCGGCGATTGGCCGGGGTGTCGACGGTGGAGAAATACGGCGCCGAGGTGATGTGGCCGACGCACAGCTCCGGCCCGATGGCGCGGATCTCGCCCTCCGACATGGTGAGGCTGGCGATCGGCAGGGTGCGCGGGTCGAGCCCCGCCTCGCGGAACAGCCGGTAGAGCAGATGCGCGCCCTGGCCGACCACGGTGGAGAACACCACCGAGGGCGCCCGGCGGCGGATATCCTCCACCACGCGGCGGATCTGGTCCTCGTGCGGCTGCTCCGGCACATAGGTTTCCGCCACCACCTCGCCACCCTCGCGCGAGACGAGGTCGCGCATGATGCGGTTGGATTCGCGGGGGTAGATGTAGTCCGAGCCGACGAGATAGAAGCGCGGCCCGAAGCGGGCGAGCAGATGGCGGGCGAGCTGCAGGCTGTTCTGGTTCGGCGCCGCGCCGGTGTAGATGACGTTCGGCGAATATTCGAAGCCCTCATAGAGCGAGGGGTACCAGAGCAGCGCATTGCGCCGTTCCACCGTGGCGAGGATCGCCTTGCGGCAGGAGGAGGTGCAGCAGCCGAAAATGGTGCTGATGCCATCCTCGGTCAGCAGCCGCTCGGCATAGCGGCGGTAAAGCTCGGGGCTCGATTCCGGGTCGTAGCACACCGGCTCGATCGGCCGGCCGAGCACCCCGCCCGCGAGGTTGATCTCCTCGATGGCGAGCGCGGTGCCGCGGAAATGCTCGGTTTCCGGCTCGCGCATGTGCCCCTTGCGGGAGAACAGCACGCCGACCCGCCAGGGCGTGCCCGAGGCGCCGGAACCGTTCTCTGCGCTGCCGAAACTCGTCACCGGCGCCTGCCCTGTGCCCTGATTGCCGGCCGCGCGCCGCGCCGGCGTCCGATTGCGCGATTGCCGCCCGGTTTCGCTGGAAGTCGGGCCGGCCCGTTTTGGCGCGCGGGAACGCGGCAGGTCAAGTGCGGGCGGCACGCGGCGGGGCAGGGTGCTGATTTATCGGGCGGCCATTCTGGCAATTCTGCCATTAAGGGGCGCCGTGCGCGCAAATCCTCGGCGCCAAGCCGGCAAGTTGAGCACGCCGGTGCCAGCGATTGGTCAGGCGCGGTGTCAAAAGCGTCATTATGGTGAGGAGGTTCACCCGGCGGCCGAAACCGGCCGAAAGCTGCGCTCTATTTCGCCTTGTCTTGTGCGGAACCCGGATTTCTCATGGTGCCAATCTCTCGACTATTTCGGGAACCGGAGAGCGCACATGTCGAACATCTTCCCAAACGGCGTCGATCGGCGCCATTTCCTCAAGACCACGGCGGCGGCGGCCGGTGGCCTCATGGCCATGCCCTATATCGCCACCCGCGCCACGGCCGCGACGCTGAAGACGGTGAATTTCAGCGAGGCGGTGCACAATCTCGGTTACATCAACCTCTATGTCGGCATGCATGACGGCATCTTCGAGAAGCACGGGCTCGACATGAAGGTCTCCGCCGCCGGCGGCGACACCCAGACCTTCGCCGCCGTGCTGGGCGGCTCGGCCGATTTCGCCATTGGCGACGCCACCATGGCGCAGATCTCGCGCGAGAATGGCGGCCCCGGCGTCGTGGTCGGCACGGTGGTGCAGCGGGCGCATTATTTCGGCGTGTCGAAGACGATGGAGCCCTTCTCCGACCCGAAGGACCTGAAGGGCAAGAAGGTCGTCACCTCGCCGGAGCCGAACACCAATTATTCCGTCACCAAGCGCATGGTCGAGCAGGCCGGGCTGAAGCTCGGCACCGATGTGACCATCGTGCCGGTGAGCCCCGGCACCGAGATCGGCGCCATGCTGGCGGGCCAGGCCGACATGGCGGTGGCCTACCAGCCGAGCGTCGCCGCCGCCGAGGCGCAGGGCTCCAAGGTGGTGTTCGACTTCTCGAACTATATCGGCCCGTTCTGCAACACCGGCATCATGGTGCTGCCCACCACCATCGCCAAGGACCCGGAAATGGTGCAGGCGCTGGTGACGGCGTTCGAGGAGGCCTCGCGCAAGACCTATGCCGACCCGGCCTTCGCCAAGAAGGTGGCGCGGCTTGAATTCCCCGATCTGCCGGGCGAGGTGGTCGACAAGGCGATCGACGCCCAGCTGAAATACCTCATCCCGGCGCAGTCGGTCGTCACCAAGCCCGACCAGTGGAAGAACCTGATGGACATGCAGCTCTACCTCGGCAACATCAAGGGCACGGTGAGCTTCGACCAGATCATCGACAACTCCTTTGCCGACAAGGCCGTCAAGCAGCTCGGGTGAGCGCGGTGGTTCCCCCCGCCATCGCGGCAGGGGCGCGCGCACCGGCGCAAGCCGGCGCGTCGCCCCTCGTGGTCGCGCATGTCGCCAAGAGCTTCGATGCCGATGGGCGGGTCGTGCCCGTCATCGGCGACCTCTCGCTGACGCTGAACGAGGGCGAGATCGTCGCCATTGTCGGCCCCTCGGGCTGCGGCAAGACCACGCTGCTCAACACGCTGTGCGGCCTGATCGCCCCCGATGCCGGGCAGGTGAGCTGGTTCGGCCGGGAGATGTCCGGCCAGCCCGCCGGCGTCGGCTACATGCTGCAGAAGGACCTGCTGCTGCCCTGGCGCACGGCGCTGCGCAATGTGATGCTGGGTCTGGAGATACGCGGGGTGAGCCTTTCCGAGGCGGAGGAGCGCGCCCATGTCATGCTCGACCAGCTCGGCCTGCACGGTTTTGCCGACCATTACCCCACAACGCTGTCCGGCGGCATGCGCCAGCGCGTGGCGCTCGCCCGCACGCTGGTGAACGAACCGGACGTGCTGCTGCTCGACGAGCCCTTCGCCGCGCTCGACTTTCAGACCAAGCTGCTGATCGAGAGCGACACCGCAAAGCTGGTGCGCGAGAGCCGGCGCTCGGTGCTGCTCATCACCCATGACATCGAGGAGGCGGTCTCCATCGCCGACCGGGTGATCGTGCTGTCCAAGCGCCCGACCCGGGTGAAGGCTGTGTACGACATCGCGCTCGGCACCGAGCGCACCGACATGATCGCCGCCCGCGAGAGCGCCGGCTTCGTCGATTATGTCCGGCGCATCTGGGCCGATCTCGACGTGACGCGGCAATAGGAGGAACGCGATGAACGGTTCCCCCCTTCAGTCCCCCATTGCCGCCTCTGTCGACGCGGCGGCGCAAAACGCCGCCGACGCTGGCATCGACGCGGCGGCAAAAGGCGCCGCCGACACTGGGATCGACGCGGCGGCAAAAGGCGCCGCCGACGCTGGGATCGACGCGGCGGCAAAAGGCGCCGCCGCTCGGCGCCTCGCCGCGCACCGCCGCGCCCGGCTGCGCGCGAGCCTGCTGGTGCTGGCGAGCCAGATCGCGCTGCTGGCGGCCTTCATCGCCTTCTGGGAATACATGACCGCCTTCGACAAGCAGGCGGCGTTCATGTTCGGCTCGCCCTCGGCGATTGCCGGATTCCTCGTCACCATGGCGCGCGATGGCAGCCTGTGGCGCGACACCTATGTCACCGGGGTGGAGACGCTGCTCGGTTTCCTGGTCGGCAATGTCATCGGCACGCTGATCGGTCTGTCGCTGTGGTATTCGCGCTTCGTCTCGCGGGTGATCGAGCCTTTCGTCATCGCGCTCGGCTCGATCCCGATCATCGCTTTGGCGCCGATCATCATCATCTGGTTCGGCACCGGGCTGACCTCGAAAATCGCCATGTCGACGCTCTCGGTGGTCATCGTCGCGCTGGTGACGTCCTATAAGGGCGCGGTCGGCGTCGATGCCGACCAGATCAATTTGATGCGGACGCTCGGCGCTTCGAAGTTCCAGATCTTCCGCAAGCTGGTGGTGCCGGCCTCGCTGACCGATATCTTCGCCGGCTTCAAGCTCACCGTCGGCTTCGCGCTGATCGGCGCCATCGTCGGCGAGTTCATGTCGTCCTCGGAGGGGCTCGGCCACGCCATCTTCAAGGCCGGCTCGCTCTACATCATCCCCAAGGTGTTCGCCGCGCTGGTCGCCACCATCGCGCTGGCCCTTGTCCTCACCTTCATCGTCGGCAAGGTGGAAAAGCTGCTCATGCCCTGGCGCCGCCTCGGCTGAACCGCCTTTCGACCTGCCGCGCCAGTGCCCAAAGGAGTGACCATGACCCAGCGTGTCAGCAAGGCCGGCAACATCAAATACGCCCTGTCGGCCAATGATGCCTTCGTCGCCGCCGTCTCGCCCGGCGAGACCTTCGTGGTGGAGTGCGCCATCAACGCCAATGACGGCACCATCCGCCATCTCGGCCAGCAGCTGACCGAGGCGGATGTGTCGCTGCCCTTCGTCAACGGCGCCACCGGGCCGATCGAGGTCAAGGGCGCCAAGGCGGGCGACATGCTGAAGCTGGAGATCCTCGGCATGGAGCTCGACACGCTCGGCTTCACCGCGCTGTGGCCGGGCATCGGCATGTTTCCGGACTGGGTGCGGCAGAAGGAGTTCGGCATGCGCACCCATGTCGTCGAGGTGAAGGACGGCATCGTGCACTGGAGCGACAAGGTGAAGCTGCCGGTGCGCCCGATGATCGGCGTCGCCGGCGTGGCGCCGGTGCATGGCGGCGTGCTCACGGTGGACAACGGCACCCATGGCGGCAATCTCGACGTGCAGGAGATCACCCCCGGCAACACCGTGATGTTCCGGGTGAACCATGACGGCGCCCATCTCTTCCTCGGCGATTGCCACGCGCTGCAGGGCGACGGTGAGGCCAATGGCATGGGCGCGATCGAAATCGCCGCCACGCTCACCGTGCGGGTGACGCTGGAGGAGGCACCGGCCCGGCTCAGCCATCCCCGCATCGAGACGCCGACCCATATCTGCACGCTGGGCTGCGCCCGCCCGCTGGAGGATGCGATGCGGATCGCCTTCCAGGAAATGATCTACTGGCTGGAGGACGACTACGGGATCCCGGCGGCGGAAGGCTACATGCTGCTCGGCCAGATCGCCGAGGCCCGCTGCACCCAGGTGGTGAATCCGAAGTACACCTATATCTGCAAGGTCGACAAAAGCGTGCTCGCCCAGTTCGCCGGCTAAGATCGGGCCGTCAGCGCGGCCCGGCGGCAGCGGCGGTGGGGAAGGCGACGACGTTTTCCTCCCGCTGCGTCAGGCTGCCGGCGATCTCGACCAGCTGGTGCGGGGTGAACGGCTTGGCGATGATCGGGGCGTGGGCGAAGGCGGCGGGCAGGCTTTCCCGGCCATAGCCGCTGACAAAGGCGAAGCGGATGCCGCGCCTTGTCAGCGCGGCGGCGAGCGCATCCACCGGCTTGCCATGCAGATTGCCGTCGAGCAGCGCGGCGTCGAAGGCCTCGGCCTCGATCATATCAAGCGCCTCTTCCACCGTGCGGGCCGGGCCGCACACGGTGGCGCCGGCATCTTCCAGCACCGCGATGAGTTCGAGGGCGACCAGCGCCTCGTCCTCGACCACCAGCAGGCGGCAGCCATCGAGCGCCTGCGCCGCGCGCGCCGGTGCGGGGGCCGGCGCGGCGGGTACCCCGCCGGCCCGTTCCGCGCCCGATGCGGGCGGGCCGTCGAGCTTCATGGCGAGGTCCCAGACCACGCCGTCGCCGCGGAAGGAGACGGCGGCGGTGCCGCCATCGGATTTCATGCTGCTGTCGATCAGGGTCGAGCCGAAGCCGCGCTTGGCCGGCGCCTGCACCGGCGGGCCGCCGCTTTCCTGCCAGCGCAGCTGCAATTGCTCGCCTTCCACCGACCATTCCAGCACCACCCGGCCGGTGGGCCGGGAGAAGGCGCCATATTTCAGCGCATTGGTCGCCAGCTCGTGCAGGATCAGGGCGAGGCGCAGCGCCGGCTGCGGCTGGAGCTGTACCCGGGGCCCGCTGGCGTGCAGGCGCGCGGGATCAATCGTGCCGAGCCGCAGCTGGTCGTGCACCAGGTCCATCAGGTCGGCGCCCTGCCAGGTGCGGTCGCTCAGCATGCCATGGGCGCGCGCCAGCGCCTGGATGCGGCCGGAGAAGGTGGCGGAGAACTGGTCGGGATTGCGGGTATAGCGCAGGGTCTGGGTGGCGATGGCCTGCACGCTGGCCAGCGTGTTCTTCACCCGGTGGTTCAGCTCGCCGATCAGCAGCAGCTGCGTCTCCTCGGCGCGGCGGCGGTCGGTGATGTCGAGGATCTGCACGCTCAGCGACACCGGCGTGCCGTCCGGGCGGCGAAGGACCGAGCTGTACCATTCGCAGTCGAGCATGCTGCCGTCGCGGGCGCGGCAGCGCACCGTGTCGTGCCCGCGCTGGTGCGAGGTGTCGGCCATAGATGCGGAGAACAGCGTGACCAGATCGGCGATGCAGCTGTCCGGCATCCAGCCGAGATCGGCCAGCGGATGGCCGATCATCTCCGGCGCGGTCCAGCCGAACATGCGCTCGGCGCCCTTGGACCAGCCAAGCAGCCGCATGTCCGGGTCGAACTCGACGATGGCGAGCGGGGAATTGTCGGTGTGGGCCTGCAGCCGGTCGAGCGCCCCGCTCAGCTCGGCCGCCGCCTTGGCCAGCGCGTCCTTCTGCCGGGCCAGCTGCTCATGCTGGCGGGCGATGGAGAAGAACACCTCCGCCTTGCTCTTGAGGATCAGCGGGTCGATCGGCTTGTAGATGAAGTCGACCGCGCCGGCCTCGTAGCCCTTGAAGCGGCGGCCCTCATCGGTGGCGGCGGCGGTGACGAAGATGATCGGCACGCGGCGGGTGCGCCCGGTGCCACGCATCATCTCGGCCAGCTCGAAGCCGTCCATGTCGGGCATCTGCACGTCGAGCAGAGCGAGGGCGAAATCATGCTCCAGCAGCAGTTCCAGCGCCTCGATGCCGGAGCGGGCCTTGTACAGCGCCAGCCCGTCGCGGTTCAGCAGTGCCTCCAGCGCGCGCAGATTCTCCTCGATGTCGTCGACCAGGAGGAACTTTACCGGCTCAGGCGACGCCATGGCGGGACTCCATCTGCGCCACCATCGCCAGCCGGCGATAGATGCGCTCATCGGGGGCGAAGGCGGCGAAGGCGTCGGCATGTTCGGAGAAACGCAGGCTCTCATTCATGCCGAGGCCGAGAAAGCCGCCGCGCGTCAGCGAGTCCCGGAACAGCCCGAGCGCCCGGTCCTGCAGGTTCGAATCGAAATAGATGAGCACGTTGCGGCAGGAGATCAGGTGCATCTCGGAAAAAACCTGGTCGGAGGCGAGGCTGTGCTCGGCGAACACGGTGCGCGCGCGCAGCGATTTGTCGAACACCGCCCCGCCATAGGCGGCGGTGTAGTAGTCCGACAGCGAGGAGTGCCCGCCGGCCTTGCGGTGGTTCTCGGTGAACAGGGGGATGCGGTCGAGATCGTAGATGCCGAGTTCCGCCCGGGCCAGCGCCACCGGGTTGGTGTCGGTGGCGTAGAACAGGGTGCGGGATTCCAGCCCCTCTTCGCGGAACAGGATGGCGAGCGAATAGAGTTCCTCGCCGGCGCTGCAGCCCGCCACCCACACTTTGAGCGAGGGGAAGGTGCGCAGATGCGGGATCACCTCCTCGCGCAGGGTGCGGAAATAGGCGGGGTCGCGGAACATCTCGCTCACCTGCACGGTGAGGCACTCGATCATGAGCGGCAGCAGCTCCGGCTCGCGCAGCAGGCGCGCCTGCACATGCGAGAGCGTGTCGCAGTGCAGCCGCTGGCGCAGCAGCTCGGCCCGCCGGCTCAGCGAGGAGCGGGAATAGGAGCGGAAATCATAGTGGTAGCGGCGGTGGATCGCCTCGACCAGCAGGTCGAGCTCGATCTTCTCGCTGACGCTGGTGTGGCCGGTCATCGCGACATCCACACCCGGGCGAGGGAGAGCAGCTTGTCGACATCAAGCGGCTTGGCGAGATAGTCGTTGGCGCCCGCCGCCAGGCACTGTTCCTGGTCGTCCGCCATCGCCTTGGCGGTGAGCATGATGACCGGCAGCGCCTCCCAGCCCGGCCGCCGGCGGATCTCGCGGGTGGCGGTGAGGCCGTCCATCTCCGGCATCATCACGTCCATCAGCACCAGATCGATCGGCTCGCCGCCTTCCGCCTTCTCCAGAAGCTCCAGCGCCTCGCGGCCATTGCGGGCGATCTGCACCCGGGCGCCGTGCGGCTCGAAGATGGAGGTGAGGGCGAAGACGTTGCGCACATCGTCCTCCACCACGAGGATGTGGCGGCCCTCCAGGCGGGCGTCGCGGTTGAGCGAGGTGGCGAGCAGCTTCTGCTGCTGCACCGGCAGGTCGGACACCACCTGGTGCAGGAACAGCGTCACCTCGTCGATCAGCCGCTCGGGGGATTTCGCGCCCTTGATGATGATCGACTTGGAGTAGCGGCGCAGCCGAAGCTCCTCGGCATCGGTGAGTTCGCGCGCGGTGTAGACGATAACAGGCGGGAACGCCGCCGCCTCATTGTCGGCGAGCCGGCTCAGCAGATCGAAGCCGGTGGCGTCCGGCAGCGTCATGTCGAGCACCATGCAGTCGAAGGTCTCGCCCTCCAGCCGGGCCAGCGCCTCGGCGGCGGTTGCGGCGCCGATCGTCTCGACCTCCTTGGCCGAGAGAAGTTCGCTGAGGCCCCGCAACTGGGCGGGGTCGTCCTCGACGATCAGGATGCGGCGCAGCTGGCGCGCCATGCGGAATTCCAGCCGCTCCAGCGCCTGCACCAGCTCGTCGCGCTTGACCGGCTTCATCATGTAGCTGACCGCGCCATAGGCCATGGCCGTCTGCTCGTAGTCGCTGGCGGAGACCACATGCACGGCGATATGGCGGGTGCGGGCATCGTGCTTCAGCCGGTCGAGGACGGTGAGGCCGGAATGGTCGGGCAGCCCCATGTCGAGCACCACCGCATGCGGCAGATATTGCCGCGCGGCGATCACCCCGTCATCGGCGGTGGCGGTGACGATGCACTGGAAGCCGAGCTCATGGGCGAGATCGAGCAGGATGCGGGCGAAGGCGAGGTCGTCCTCCACGACGAGGATCAGCCGGGCGCCGGCGGTGAGGCGGGCGCGGTCGTCGTCGATGCCGGCCGGCGCGCGGGGGGAGAGGGTGGCGGCCTCGTCGGTCGACGCAGGCCGTGGCGCCTCCCTGCGTCCGGCCGGGCTGCGGCGGCCCGAGCGGGTGGGCGCCGGGCTGGCGCTGTCGACGACGATGCCGCGAAAGCGGGTCGGCACCACCAGGCTGAAGGTGCTGCCCTCGCCCAGCTGGCTCTCCAGCTGGATCTCGCCGCCGAGCAGATTGGTCAGCTCGCGGGAAATCGACAGGCCGAGCCCGGTGCCGCCATAGCGGCGGTCGATGGTGCCGTCGGCCTGGCGGAAGGCCTCGAAGATCGCCTCCTGCTGTTCCTCGGCGATGCCGATGCCGGAATCGCGGACCGCGAACACGACATGCTCGCCCGGATCGGTGTGGATGGCGAGAACCACCTCGCCCTGCGCGGTGAACTTGACCGCGTTGGAGAGGAAGTTCTTCAGCACCTGTTCGAGGCGCTGCGGGTCGCTTTCCAGAAGCTGCGGCACCTGCGGCGCGATTTCGGCCCGCAAGGCGATGCCCTTCTGCGCTGCCTGCGGCTCGAAGCTGCGGATGAGCTTTTCGGCCAGCGCCGCGATCTCCACCTGCTGCGGCTTCAGCTCCAGCTTGCCGGCCTCGATCTTCGACAGGTCGAGAATGTCGTTGATGAGGGTGAGCAGGTCGTTGCCCGAGGTCTCGATCATCTGGGCAAAGCCCACCTGGTCCTCGGTCAGATTGCCGTGCCGGTTCTCGCCCAGCAGCCGCGCCATGATCAGCAGCGCGTTGAGCGGGGTGCGCAGTTCATGCGACATGTTGGCGAGGAATTCGGACTTGTAGCGGCTGGCGGTGGCGAGGTCGTTCGCCCGCTCCTTCAGCGCCCCCTGGGTGCGGGCGAGATCGTCGCGCTGGGCTTCCAGCAGCTGCGTCTGTTCCTCCAGCTGGGCGTTGGATTCCTCCAGCTCCGCCTGCTGCCGCTCCAGCCGGCGCTGCGAATCCTGTAGCGCCTGGCTCTGCTCATGCAGTTCCTCATTCGCGGCGGTCAGTTCCTCGCCATGGGCGCGCAGCTCTTCCGCCTGCCGGCGGGTTTCCTCCAGCAGCTCTTCCAGCCGGGTGCGGTACTGCGCCGAGCGCAGCGCGACGCCCACCGCGCCAGCGGTGCGCTCCAGGAATTCCAGCGCCTCGACGGCCGGCTTGCCGCGGAAGCCGAGCTCAAGCACGCCATTGACGGCGTCGTCCTCCCGGGTCGGGGTCAGCAGCAGCCAGTCCGGCTTCCCCTTGCCGAGCGAGGAGCCGAAATAGAGATAGCCCTCGGGCACGGCGTCGACGGTGAAGCTGCGCTTGTCGGCGATCACCTGGCCGATCAGCCCGTCGCCCCGGCGGATGCGGGCCGGCACCGGCGCCTCGGCCGGCACGCCATAGCTGGCGGCGCGCACGAAGGCGTCGCTGTCGCGGACATAGAACAGGGCGGCCTGCGCGCCCAGCCGCTCGGCGAGGAAGGTGAGCACGCGCTCGCCCAGCTCCTGGCTGGACAGATCGCCCATCATCCGGCGCGCGAGGTCAACCTGCGCGTTACGGATCCACTCCTCGCGGCGAACGGCGAGCTTGTTGCGGATGAAGAAGAAGCCTGTCGCCGCCAGGACCCATACCGTGGCAGTGCCCATGGAGCGGTTGAGCAGAGCGATGGCGGGATCAATGCCGGCGCGGTCGACGAGAAAGCCGGTGACGATGACGCCGGTAATGGCCGCGGCGGTGACGAGCGGCACATGGGGGCGCCAGGCGAGAAAGGCCAGCACCACCGGGATGAAATAGGCGACCCAGACGGCGATGCCGAGCGGAAACGACAGATCCGCCAGAAACACCAGCGCGGTGAACGCCGCGAGAAGGACATAGAGAAGGACCGGCTTCTCCCCGAGCGCCCTGAATTGCACGCTGCCCTCACTCCCTTGAAAAGACGACGCGAGGCGGCTGCGCCACGGGCCACGCTGCCGGTCGGATGCGCCTTCTGCGCGCATGACGCATTCGCCCAGCGCCGATAAACTCTCATGCGGCTGGAAGGTTCCGGGCGTCGCGAGAAAAATCCGGCCGGCCGGGAGGCTGGCCGGCGCGCCTCACGCCGGGATGCGGTCCGCCTCGGCGAACTGGGTCCGCACCATGCGGGCGTAGATCCCGCCCCGGGCTACGAGCTCGGCGTGGTTGCCCTGCTCGGCGACGCCCTCGCGGGTAACGACGACGATGCGGTCGGCGGTGCGGATGGTCGACAGGCGGTGGGCGATGATCAGCGTGGTGCGGCCAACCGAGAGCGCCGCCAGCGCCCGCTGGATCTCCCACTCGGTTTCGCTGTCCAGCGCCGAGGTCGCCTCGTCGAGGATGAGGATGGGCGGGTCCTTGAGGAACATGCGGGCGATGGCGAGCCGCTGCTTCTGCCCGCCCGAGAGCTTGACCCCGCGCTCGCCGATCACCGTGTCGAGCCCGAGCGGCAGCTCGGCGAGCAGGCCGTCGAGCTGCGCTCGGCGCGCTGCCTCAAGGATCGCGGCCTCGCTGGCGTTGAGCCGGCCATAGGCGATGTTCTCGCGGATGGTGCCGCCGAACAGGAACACGTCCTGCTGGACGATGCCGATGTTCCGGCGCAGCGAGTCGAGCCGGACGTCGCGTATGTCGTGCCCGTCTATGCTGATGCGCCCGCCGGTGACGTCGTAGAAGCGCGGCAGCAGCGAGCACAGCGTGGTCTTGCCGGCCCCCGATGGCCCGACAAAGGCGACGCTCTCGCCGGCGCGTATGTCGAGGTCGATCCCCTGGAGCACCGGCACCGCACGGCCATAGGCGAAGCGCACGCCCTCATAGCGGATGGCGCCCTTGACGCCGGCCAGCTCGACTGCGCCCGGCCGGTCGGCGACGTCGGGCTTGGTGGCGAGGAAGTCGAGATAGGAGCGCAGGCCGGCGATGCCCTTGGGGTAGACTTCCATCACCGCCGCGATTTTCTCCAGCGGCCGGAAGAACACCCCGACCAGCAGCAGGAAGCCGACAAAGCCGCCATTGCTGAGTTCGCCCCGTAGCACGAACCAGGTGCCGGCGAGCATGATGATGACTTGGGTGAGGCGCATGCCGAGATAGGACAGCGAGGCATTGGCGGCCAGCAGCCGGTAGGCCTCCAGCTTGGTGCTGCGGTAATGGGCGTTCTCCACCGCGAACAGCCGGCTTTCATGCTCTTCATTGGCGAAGGACTGCACCACGCGGATGCCGCCGATATTCTCCTCGATCCGGGCGTTGAAGGCGCCCACCCGGCCGAACAGCGCCCGGAAATTCGCCGTCATCCGCCGCCCGTAGCGGGTGGTGATCAGCGCGCTGGCGGGAACGATGATGGCGGTGAGGAGCGCAAGGTGGACATTGACGCTGAGCATCACCAGGAACGCGCCGACAAACGTCATTACCGCGATGAACACGTCTTCCGGGCCGTGATGGGCGACCTCGCCGATCTCTTCCAGGTCCTTGGTCAGGCGGGCGACGAGGTGGCCGGTCTTGTTGTTGTCGAAGAAGGAGAAGGACAGCTTCTGCACATGGTCGAAGGCGCGCCGGCGCATCTCGGTTTCGATATTGATCCCGAGCATGTGGCCCCAATAGGTGACGATGGCCATCAGCGCCGCATTGAGCAGGTAGATCACCAGCAGGCCCACTGCTGCCCAGACGATGAGGTGCCAGTCCTGCCCCGGCAGCAGGTGGTCGATGAACAGCTTCACCGCCAGCGGGAAGCCGAGTTCCAGCAGGCCGGAAACCACCGCGCAGGAAAAATCGAGCATGAACAGCCCCTTATAGGGGGCGTAATAGGTCAGGAACGGCCGGATGAGCTGCATGATGGATCGCTTATAACGGCCTCAATCGGCCAGATCGATACCCGGATGGCCCAGCCGCCAATAGGCGGCGATGGCGCACCGGCGCTTGGCAAGGCCGCGCTCGCCGGTGACGAGCCGGCGCAGCGCCCGCGCCGTCTTCTGCTCGCAGCCCGCCCACACATGAACGTTCTCCGTGTCCGGCGGAAAGGCGAGCACGCGCACCGCCCGTTCCAGCCGATCGCCCGTGCCGGGGGCGGCGCCGTCGCGGTGCAGCCATTGCACGTCGAGCCGGGCGGCGGAAGGCAGGGGCTGTTCCTCGCGTGCATCCGCCACTTCGAGGCGGATCACCGCCTCGGCATCGGTGGGCAGCGCGGCAACCATGCGGGCAATGGCCGGCAGCGCGGTCTCATCCCCGGCGAGCAGATACCAGCGGGCGGGCGGCAGGCCGGCGCCGCCGGGCCCGAGCAGCCCGACCCGGTCGCCGGCACGGGCATGGCGGGCCCAGTCCGCTCCCGGCGTGGCGGCGCCGGGATGCTGCACCACGTCGAGCGCGATCTCGCCACGGGCCACATCGACCTCCCGCACCGTGTAGACGCGGGCCGTCAGCGCCTCCGGCCCGGTGGGCCAGAGCGTGCGCCCGTCCGGCGCCGCGTGCGGCCACACCGGATCACGGCCGGCGGGGGGAATGAGCACCCGCACATGCAGCCCGTCGGCGGCGAAATGCGCGGCGTCGCCTGCCAGCACCACGCGGCGCATCAGCGGCGTCAGCTGCCGGGCCCCGGCGACCCGCATCTCGCGGAAATAGGGCAGGGAAGGGTTGCCCGCGCCATGGCCTTCCCAGGCGAAGGCGGCAACGGTGCCGGCCGCCGCCGCATGGATGTGCTCGGCCAGCTGCATCTTGAGCACCGCCAGCCGGTCCTCGCGGGCGCTGCGGGCATGCAGGGTGAGACGGCCGGCGGCCTCGATAGCGAGATCGACCTCGCCGCACCAGTTCTCCAGCCGCGCGGCGCCGGGCGAGCGGTGGCAGGTCGCTTCCGGTTCGAGCCGGTCGCACAGAAGGGCCAGCAGGTCCGCCGGCGCGGCGCAGGGTATGCGGGCGACAGCAGTGAAAGGGTCAGCCATGCCGAGATTCTCCCCTTTGCAGCAGCCAGATGAGGTAGGGCCCGCCGACCAGCGCCGCGAGCAGGCCGGTGGGCAGCTGGTAGGGAAAGGCCAGCATGCGGGCCAGCCAGTCGGCCAGCAGCAGCACCCCCGCCCCGATAAGTGCCGAGGCGAAAACGAAGCTTCGCCCCGAGGCGAAGCCGGTGAGGCGGGCCAGATGCGGGCCGATCAGGCCGACGAGGCTCAGCGGGCCGACGAAGAACGCCGCCACCCCGGTCATCAGCGCCGCCAGCAAGGTGAGGGCGAGCTGGCTGGCGCCGACCGGCACGCCGAGCGCGGCGCTGACCCCGGCGCCGAGCGGCAGGATGTCCAGCCAGCGGCCGAGAACGGCGACCGGCAGCAGCAGCACCAGCGCGCAGGCCGCGAGCATCCAGGCCTCATGGGCGCCGACGCGGTCAGTGGAGCCGGACATCCAGGCCAGCAGCCGGAAGCTGCCCGGCCCGCCGGCGGCGAAGACGGCGGAGAGAAGGGCAAGCGCGGTGCAGCCGAGGGCGATGCCGCACAGCAGCAGCCTTTCCGCCGCGAAGCCGGTCCATGCCGCCATCAGCAGCACCAGCGCCAGCGCGCCGAGCGCCCCGCCGGCACTGGCGGCGAGCAGCAGGCCGGCGCTCGGCGCGGGCGAGAGGGTGAGCGCGAGCGCAAGGCCGACCCCGGCGCCGGCACTCACGCCCAGCACCTCCGGCCCGGCCAGCGGATTGCCGGTGAGCCGCTGCATGATCGCCCCCGCCGCCCCGAGCAGCCCCCCCGCCGCCGCCGCCGCGACGATGCGGGGGACGCGGAACACCGCCAGCTCGGCCAGAACCGGGCCGGTGGCGAGCGCCCAGCCATCGAGATCGCGCCCGGCCAGCAGCGCGAGCGCGCCGATCAGCACCGCCCCGACTGCCAACAGGGCCAGCGCCCGCCCGGGCCGGCGCAGGCGGCGGGCGTGCCCCGTGGCCATGGGTGGGCGCGCGGGCGATGCCGGCAGGCGCGGCAGCAGCCAGAGCAGCAGCGGGCCGCCGAGCAGGCCGACCGCCGCGCCTGTTGGAATCAGGTCGCCGCCGCCGCTGGCGGTGAGCTGCACCAGGCTGTCGGTGATCCACAGCATCAGCGCCCCGATCAGCGGCGCGGCGAGCAGCACGGCGCCCGGCCGGCGCGCGCAGCCGAGGCGGGCGAAGGCGGGGGCGGCGAGGCCGACAAAGCCGATCACCCCGACCTGCGAGACGACGCTGGCCGCCAGCCAGACGGCGAGCGCGATGACGGCAAGTCGCATGCCCTGCACCGCCATGCCGAGGCTGCGGGCGGCGGCATCGTCCAGTGTCATCAGCTCCAGCGGGCGCAGCAGCAGCAGGGCGGCGCCGGCGCCGAGCGCCAGCCGCGTGCCGACCAGCAGCGCCGGCTGCCAGTTCTGCTGGTGCAGCGCGCCGGCGCCCCAGATGAACAGCGAGAACACATAGTCGCCGCGCGCCAGGATCAGCGCCGCGCTCATCGCCCCCGCCATGAGCGAGAGCGTCATGCCGGCAATGACGACCGTGACCGGCTCGAAGCCGCGCCGCCAGCTCATCGCCAGCACCAGCGCCACGGCAAGGATGCCGCCGGCAAAGGCGGTGCCTTCGCGGGAGACCGCGAGCAGCGCCGGGGCGAAGGCCAAAGCGAGCGTCAGCGCCAGCTGCGCACCGGCGGCGATGCCCAGTGTCGAGGGATCGGCGATCGGGTTGCGCAGCACGCGCTGCAGCAGGGCGCCGGAAAGCCCTAGCGCCGCCCCCGCCAGCAGCGCCGTCGCGGCGCGCGGCAGCAGGCTGTGCCAGAGCAGCAGCTGTTCCAACGCCGTGGCATCCGGGCCCTCCAGCGCCGGCTGACGGGCCAGCACCAGCGCGAACAGGACGGTGCCGAGCAGGGCGAGCGCCAGCCCGACATGGAGCGGGCGCCGGCCGGCGGGGCGGGGAAGCGTCAGCTCAGCCAAGATCGCCCCCTCGGCCCGCCGCCCCGCCCTCGGCCCGCAAGGCCGCGCCCAGCAGCCGGGCGAAGCGCGCGGCGGCCGGCAGGCCGCCGAACGGGTCGACGCTGTCGAGCACGGCGAGGCGACGGTCGCGCACATTGGGCAGCGCGTTCCACAGCGCGCTGGTGGACAGCACCCGCGCCGCATCGGGGGGCACCGGGCGCAGGATGACGAGGAAGGCCTCGGGAAAGCGCGCCAGCGCCTCCAGCCCGATCGGGGCGGAGGCGGCATAGGACGTGCGCTCGCCCCATGCATTGGCGAGGCCGAGGCGCGTCAACACCTCGCCGAACAGGCTGTCGGCGCCGAAGACGCGGAAATGCCGGGAATCGCCGAGATTGAGCACCAGCACTGGCCGGCCGGCATGGCGGACGAGGTTCCGGCGCTCGGCGGCGATCTGGGCGCTGACGCGAGCGATCAGCGCCCGGGCGGCTTCCTCCCGCCCCGTGGCGACCCCGATCCGCTCCGCCGCCGCCTCGGCGCGGCCGAAGGGCGGATCGCCGGTGCGGTAGATGGAAATGGTCTCGACCGGGGCGATGAGGCGGAGCGTCGGCTCCATCTCGGCATAGTAGTTCGAGCTGAAGATGAGGCTGGGACGGGTGAGCCGAAGCGCCTCGAAATTCGGTGCGCCGCGCAGGCCGATATCGATCACGGAAGGCGGAACCGGCGGCTCCACCGCGACCTCGCGGAACAGCACCAGCTCGGCCGCGGCGACCGGCGTGATCCCCATGCCGAGCAGCGTCTCCAGCAGCGCCCAGTCGATCGTCGCCACCCGCAGCGCCGGCCCTTCGGCGCGCGCGCCGGGCGCGAGGAGCGCCAGCGGGGCCGCGAGCAGGGCGCGGCGGCTGAGGCCCGGTCCCGGTCTCACAGCACGTAGCTCATCGGCGTGCCGCTGACGGGATGCGCCATCACGCCCATGTCGAGCCCGTAAATCGCGCGCAGCTGTTCCGGCTCCATGATCTCATGGCATGGCCCATGGGCGAGGAGCCGGCCGCCGCGCAGCGCCAGCAGCGCGTCGCAGGTGCGGGCGGCGAGGTTGATGTCGTGCAGGATGACGATGACGGTCATGGCGCCGCCCTCCGGACCGGCCTCGCCGCCCAGCTCGCGCAGAATGGCGAGCACCTCCATCTGGTGGGCGATGTCGAGCGCCGAGGTCGGCTCGTCGAGCAGCAGGCAGCGCGCCCCTTGCGCCAGCATCAGCGCCAGCCAGGCGCGCTGGCGCTCGCCGCCGGACAGGCTGTCCACCGCGCGCTCGCGGAACGGGGCGAGCCCGGCCCGCTGGATCGCCGCTTCCACCCGCGCCTCGTCCTCCGGGCTGAAGCGGCCGAGCGCGCCATGCCAGGGGTAGCGGCCGAGGCTGACCAGCTCGCGCACATTCATTCCGTCCGAGGCCGGCAGGAATTGCGGCATATAGGCGACCTCGCGGGCGAAGGCGCGCCCGGACCACGCGTCGAGCGGGCGGCCGTCGAAGCGCAGTTCGCCGCTGCCGGGGGCGAGCTGGCGCCCCATCATCTTCAGCAGCGTGCTCTTGCCGGAACCGTTCGGGCCGATCAGCCCATAGACACGCCCGGCCGGCAGGTCGAGCGTCAGCGGGCCAAGGATCGCCCGCTCGCCAACCGCGAAGGCCGCCCCGCGCAGGGACCAGAGCGCGCCGGCCGGCGCTGGATGCGCGCCGTCTACCATTTGTAGGAAAGCGTCCCGACCACGGTGCGGCCATCGCCATAGTAGCAGCCGAAGAAGCCGCAGCTGGCGACATAGGTCTCGTCGGCGATGTTGTTCACATTGAGCTGGGCCTTGAACGGCCCCTTCTCATAATGGATGGCGGCGTCGAACAGGGTGTTGGAGGAAAGAAAGATGCTGTTGTCGTCCAGCGCGTAGCGATCGCCGACGAAGCGCACGCCGCCGCCGAAGCCGAAGCCGGTCCACGCGCCCGAGGGAATGGTGTAGTCGAGCCAGACATTGGCCATGTTCTCCGGGACATTGGCCGGGCGGTTGCCGGCATATTCGCCCTGGGTGATCTCGGCGTTCATGTAGGTGTAGTTGGCGATCAGGTTGAGTCCGTCCGCCAGCCCGGCCACGGCGGTGAACTCGAAGCCCCGGACCTGAACCTCGCCGAGCTGGGTCTCGTAGCTGACGCCGTCGATCAGCTCGGTGGACACCACGTTGGACTGGGTGATGTCATAGGCGGCGAGGGTGAAGAAGCCGTTCCAGCCCACCGGCTGGTACTTCACGCCCACTTCCACCTGCTCGCCCTGCATCGGCTGGAACGCCGCCCCGCCGAGCTGGCTCGGCATGTTGCCGATGACCGGCTCGAAGGAGGTGGAGTAGTTGAAATAGGGGGCGATGCCGTTGTCGAACAGATAGGTCAGCCCGACGCGGCCGGTGAAGGCGCTGTCGTCCTGGTCCTGCGCGGTGTCGCCGAAATTGGTCAGGCTGGTGGAATCGGTGGCCGCCCAGTCATGGCGCAGGCCGACGGTGAGCAGCCAGTTCTGCAGACGGATCTGGTCCTGCGCGTAAATGCCGGTCTGGGAGATGGTGCCGTTCACATCGGCCGTGTACCACGGCGCGCCTGTGACCGGCTGGTTGTAGACCGGGAACAGGATGTTGATCGGCGAGGCGGTGCCGAACTCGGTGACGTTGGACTCGCTGTAGCGCCGATAGTCGACGCCGATCAGCACCTTATGACTGAGCGGGCCGGTGTCGAACGTCCCGTGCAGCTGGCTGTCGAGGTTGAAGGTCTGCTGGGCCTCGGAATTGTCCGAGGAGCCGCGATTGGCGATCAGCGGATCGGTCGTGCTGAGCGCGCTGTAATAGAGGCTGTTATAGTCCCAGTCGAGAACCGCGTAGCGGGCGTTCTGGCGGAACTCCCACGTCTCGTTGAATCGGTGCTTGAACTCGTAGCCGACGCTGCCGAAGGTGCGGTTGGAGTTGTCATAGTCGGGATCGCCGAGGAACAGGCTGCGCGGCAGCCGCAGGCCGCCATCGGCATCCACCGTGTACTGCACCGGCAGGCCGACCGGGGTGCCGGACTGGTCGTACTGGATGTTGGCCAGCACGGTGAACGAGGTGTCGGTGGAGGGCTGCCAGGTCAGCGCCGGGGCGAAGAACAGGCGGTTGTCGTCGACATGATCGGTCTGGGTGCCGCCATCGCGGGCGAGGCCCGTGAACCGATAGGCGAAATCCGAATGGTCCGGGATCACGCCGCCAATGTCGAAGCGGCCGGTGTAGCGGTCGAAGCTGCCAAATTCGGCCTGCACCTCGCCGAAAGTGGTGAAGGTCGGGCGCTTGGAGATGAAATCGATCAGGCCGCCGGGATTGCCCTGGCCGTAAAGCACCGAGGCCGGGCCGCGCAGCAGGTCGATCCGCTCCATGCCATAGGGGTCGAGGGCCGTGGTGCCGGCCTCGCGCATCAGCTTCAGCCCGTTGAGATACATGCTGTTATCGGCGGAGAAGCCGCGGATGATCGGGCTGTCGAAACGGGGGTCGGTGCCGAAGGGCTGGGAGACGACGCCGGCGGTGTAGTCGAGCGCCTGCCCGACATTCTGCACCGCGCGCGCGTCCATCTGGTCGCGGGTGACGACGGAGATCGACTGCGGCACCTCGATCAGCGGGGTGTTGGTCTTGGTGCCGGCGGTGCTGGTGCGGGCGACATAGCCGTCGACCTCTTCGGTGGTCCGGCGACCTTCGATGTCGATCTGTTCGAGCTCGATCGTCGTCGCGCGCTCCTGCGCCCGCGCCAGGCTCGCCGGAACAATCACCGCCGCGCCGCCCATCAGCAGCGATACCATCGAGAGGCCCAGCCGTTCGCGCATCATGCTACCCGTTCTGAAACAGTTGAGATGAGTTACAAAGAAGCGTTTCCCTCCGGCCCCAGGAAACACCGCTTCATATCAATGAACATCCAACCGTTCTTGTCGCATCCTCTTGTGTTTTGGACGATCGTGTTTTCTATTGCGTTCTCATCGAATGGATATGGCGCCATAATAAGGCGAAGCGATACTTCATATTGATTCTAATCTATGAAGTCCCGCATTGATCTTGGCGAACGGCACGCAGGATGACATTCCAACCCCGCATGACCTCGTCGGTGGAGGGCATCACCCTTCTGGATGACCTGCACTGGCGGCGCTGGAACGGGATCATCGCCGATGTCTGGCATGTCGCCTGCGCGGCGGGGGCGCGCGGTCACTATGTCTCCCGCGATGCCCGGCTGTTCGTGGTGCTGGAGCGCGAGGGCGCGCGCTCGGATGTGCAGCTCTCGGCCGATGGCAGCACCCGCACGGTGCAGCGCGCGCCGCACCGGATGAGCTTCGTGCCCGCCGACATGCCGATCTGGTCGCATATCGACGAGCCGGTGCGGGTGCGCCATCTCGATCTGCATTTTCACGCGCCCACGCTCAGCGAGCGGCTGGGCGAGGACATTGCCGACGACCGGCTGTCGACGCCGCGGCTCGACTTTCTCGATCCGCGCCTGTTCACCCTGGCGCAGCTCATCGCCGAGGAATGCACCGGCCCGGACCGCCATCACGATCTCTATGGCGACGGGCTGACGCTGGCTTTGTTCATCGACCTGCTGCGGCTCGGCCGCGACACGTCGGGCGCGCAGGCCCAGCGCGCCATGCTGTCGCCGCGCCAGCTCCGGCGCGTCACCGATTTCATCGAGGCCAATTGCTCGCGCAACATCCGGCTGCATGAACTGGCGGAACTGACCGGCCTGTCGCAATCCTATTTCAGCCACGCCTTCAAGGCGGCGACTGGGGTGCCGCCCTATCAGTGGCACATGAAGGCGCGGCTGCGGAAAGTGCAGGCGCTGCTTGCCGACTCCGACCTGCCGCTGACCCAGATCGCCTCGGTCTCCGGCTTTACCGACCAGGCGCATCTGACCCGCAGCTTCCGCCGCCTGACCGGGGCCACGCCGGCCGCCTGGCGGCGCGCCCATGGACGCTGAGGCCACGCCCCCTCGATTGCCGGCCTGATTGCCCATCCCTGGGGGACGGGGCAAGGTGCGCGCCGGCTTTGGGGTCAAGGGGCGACTGTGACCATGGATGCGCGCGCGCGACGCTTCGCCCTTGTGAGTGGCCGCTGGGATGCGTGCCTCGCCGTGGTCGACATCGACGCGGCGCTCGACCCCGTCCATCACGACACCGACCGGGCGGTGACCTCTCGGCCCCGTGTCACTCCCGATCTGGTGGATGCGGGCGGCGCAGCCGTGCCGGCCGTGGGGCTGCCGGTGAGCGTCGTCGCCGTGCCGGCGCTCGATCGGCTGCTTGTCGTCAACCATGCCGGAGCCACCTCCCTGCAGGCCATGGACGGGTGCCCGCATGGCCATGCCGGCGCCGTGGCGCTGTTCGAACTGCGGGCGACGCTGGCGGGGCGGGCGGCGGCGCCGACATTTGTCCCGACCGGCACGTTCGGTCCGGTCGGCTGCGTCGCCACGCCGGATGGGCGCCATGTGCTGGTGGCGGCCGGCGAGGGCGCGGGGCGTGAGGATGGCGGCTACCAGATCAGCGTGATCGACCTGGCCACCCCGGCGCTGCGGCACAATTTCGAGATGCCGCATGCGGGCACCCCATGCCCGCACCCCTCGCCGGATGAGGGCTTTGGCGGCTTTCCCAATCCGGCCGGCATCGCCCTGGCGCGCGGCGCGCCGGACCTCGTGCTCACCGCCGACGGCGGCAGCGGCACGGTGAGCGTATTTGCACTGGCCGATGTGCTTTCGGGCGTGCCGCACCCGCCGCTGGCGCGGCTGGGGCTGCCGAGCGGCCCTTTCGGCATCGCCGCCAGTCCTGACGGCGCGCTGGCGGTGGTGGCCAACCGGGAATGCCCGCGCACCGGCGCCGAGGGCAACAGCGTGAGCTTGCTCGACCTCGCCGCCCTGCGGCGCGGTGAGGGGGCGGCCCCGGTCGCGGTGACGATCGGCAGCGATGACGGGCGGCCCAGCCGGCCGATGGGCGTGGCCTTCGCCCCCGATGGGCAGAGCGTCTTCGCCGCCGGATTCCGCACCGGCACGCTCTCGCGGCTGGAGCGCGGCGCGGACGGCCTGTGGCGCGAGGCGCGGCGCCTCGCGCTGGAGGGCGTGGGCGGCGAACCCGCCTGCCCGCGCGGCGTCGCGGTCACGCCGGATGGCGCCCTTGTGCTGGTGGCGGGCGGGCCGCGCGGGGCGCCGAAAAGCAGCGTCCTCTGGCTGGTCGATGCGCGCGAACTGACCACGCTGGCGCGGGTCAGGGGCGTCGGCAACGAGTCCTATTTCCTTGAAGTAATTGAGGTTTAGCCGTCCCGGCGAATACTGAAGATTCAGTTTGCTTTCCCCAAAGAAACTGGCAAACTGAATTCATAATTCAAATGCGCCCAAAGTGGCGCAGAAATAAAACGCGCCCTGGGAGGGGACCCATGACTGTTTCACGCCGAGATCTTATGCTCGGGGCGGCCGCTTCGGCATGCCTCTTGTCTTCCGGCGGCGGCATGCTGCGCACCGCCAATGCCCAGAGCGGCTGGGTGCCGACCCGCGATGTCGAGCTGGTGATTCCGTTCGCCGCCGGCGGCGGATCTGATCTTCTCGCCCGGGTCGTCGGCAAGATCATTGTCGAGGAGAAGCTGATCCCGCAGTCGCTGGTGCTCAATAACCGGCCGGGCGGCGGCGGGGCGGTGGGCATCGGCTATGTCGCCGCGAGCCGGCGTAAGGACCCCAACACCATCATACTGATCAACGGCACGACGCAGATCACGCCGATCCTCAACCCGGCGGCGCGCACGCTGTCGGAAGTCCAGCCGATCATGAACTTCATGCTCGACGACTTCCTGCTCTTCGTGAATGGCGATTCCAAGTACAAGACCGCCCAGGAACTGATCGCCGACATCAAGGCCAAGCCGACCAAGACGTTCAACTTCTCCACCGGCGGCACCACCGACATCATGGCGATCACCGTGTTCTCGCGGGCGCTCGGCAAGGACATCAACCCGGTCAACTTCAACAGCGGCGGTGAATCGCTCACCGCTCTGCTCGGCGGCCATGTCGACGGCACGATCGGCAATCCGCTGGAATTCATGGGACAGCTCGCCTCCGGCAAGGTGCGCGCGCTCGGCGTGTTCCGCGACACCCGCTTCGCCGCCATGCCCGAGGTCCCCACCCTGAAGGAGGTCGGGCTCGATGTGCCGAACTTCCAGATGTGGCGCGGCATCGCGGTGCCTAAAGATGTCGACCCCGCCGCCCAGCTCTATTGGCAGGGGGTGATGGAGAAGGTGGCCGCCTCGCCGACGATGAAGAAGTACATCGCCGACAATGTCGCCACCGAGGCGCCCATCGTCGGCGCCGATTTCGTCGCCTTCCTTGCGGCGCAGGAAAAGCTCTATCGCGGTCTGCTGGCCAAGCCGGCCTGAGGAGCGGGCGATGAAGCACCGATTGCTGACCGGCGACATGGGTTTCGCCGTCGGCTGGGCATTGCTCGGCCTGTACTGGATGGTTGGCGCGTTCGACTATCCCCTCTGGTCCGGCTTCGCGCCGGATTCAGGCTTCCTGCCGCTGGTCTACGGCACGCTGCTCTTCCTTCTGTCGGTGGCCGTGGCGCTCTCGCTGTGGTTCGGCGCGGCGGAGGAGGAGGAGCGCGAGCCCCTGACCAAGTCGCTGCTGGTTCTGGCGGCGCTGGTCGTGGTGGTGGCGAGCCTCGGCTTCATCGGCTTCCTGCTGCCGGTCTTCGGCCTGATGATGTTCATCTATCTCTATGTCGAGCGGCTGCCGCTCCTGCGCTCGGCGGTGGTCGCGGGGCTGGTGACGGCCAGCCTGGCGCTGGTGTTCGTGCACTGGCTCAGCATTCCCCTTCCGCTCGTGACCTGGGATTTCTGACATGGAAGCCTTGATGGATCTCGGCGGCGGGTTCAGCACCGCGCTGACCCCGAACAACCTGATGATGTGCTTCCTCGGCGTGTTCCTCGGCCAACTGGTCGGGGTGCTGCCGGGCATCGGCCCCTCGGCGGCGATCGCGCTGCTGCTGCCGCTCACCTTCGGCAGCGACCCCACCGCCTCGCTGATCATGTTCGCCGGCATCTATTATGGCGCGCAATATGGCGGCACCATCACCTCGGTGCTGATCAGCGTCCCCGGTGAATCCTCGACGGTCATGACCAGCATCGACGGCTACCAGATGGCGATCAAGGGCCGGGCCGGTGCCGCGCTGGGCATCGCCGCCATCGGTTCGTTCATCGCCGGCACCATCTCGACGCTGGGCCTCACTTTGCTGGCGCCGCCTCTGGCGCAGGCGGCGCTCGCCTTCGGCCCGCCGGAATATTTCGCCCTCGTGGTGCTCGGCCTCGTGGCGCTCGCGGCGGTCAGCGGCCGCTCGGTGCTGAAGGGGGTGGCGGCGGGCGTCGCCGGGCTTTTGCTGGCGACCATCGGCATCGACCCACAGAGCGGTGTCTCGCGCTTTGATTTCGGCATGATCTGGCTGCTCGACGGCATCGAGTTCATCGTGCTCACCGTCGCGCTGTTCGGCGTCGGCGAGGTGCTGGCGAGCTGCACCGCCGCTTCCGCCCGCCCGGTGGCGGAGGTGAAGAACGTGCTGCCGACGCGGGAGGACTGGCGGCGTAGCCGCATGCCGATCCTGCGCGGCTCGGTCGTCGGCTTCCTGGTCGGCGTGCTGCCCGGCACCGGCGCCACCATCGCCAGCTTCATCGCCTACATCATGGAGAAGAAACTCTCCCGCCATCCCGAGGAATTCGGCAAGGGGGCCATCGAGGGGGTGGCCGGGCCGGAATCCTCCAACAACGCCGCCGCCGCCGGGGCGCTGGTGCCGATGCTGGCGCTCGGCGTTCCCGGCTCCGGCACCACGGCGATCATTCTGGGGGCGCTGATCATGTTCGGCCTGCGGCCGGGGCCGGAGCTGTTCACCCAGAACGCCACGCTGGTCTGGGCGGTGATCGCCAGCATGTATATCGGCAATCTGCTGCTGCTGATCATGAACCTGCCGCTCGCCGGCGTCTTCGCCCGGCTGCTGAAAGTGCCGTATAAATGGCTCTACCCGCCGATCCTCGCCATCTGCCTGGTCGGCGTGTTCTCGCAGGCCAACAGCCTGGAGGATTGCTGGCTGGTGGTGGGCTTCGGCGCCATTGGCTGGGGCATGAAGCGGTTCGACTGGCCGGCGGCGCCGATGGTTCTGGGTCTGGTGCTCGGCCCGATGTTCGAGAGTTCGCTGCGGCAGTCGCTGACCATGTCGCACGGCACCGCCTTCATCTTCATCAACCGCCCGATCGCGGCGGCGCTCATGCTGGCGGCGGTGCTGTTCATCGCCATCCCGGTGATCGCCGGGATGCTTGCCTCCCGTCCGCGCCCGGCGAGCGCAGGAGAAGCCCCATGAACAACGATTTCCGCTCCCGCATCGGCATTGATCTCAACCGGCGGATCGGGCTGGAGCCGGGCCTCGACTGGGCGATCGCCCATGGCGTGCGCTATCTCGACATCTGCCTCGACCCGGACCCGGCGCTGCTGGACCCCGCCAATCCCCGCCTTGCCCGCGCCCGCGAGAGGATCGCGGAAGCGGGCATCACGCTCGGCCTGCACACGCTGTCGGCGGTCAATGTGGCCGAGGATTCGCCCTTTCTCAGCGAGGCGACGGATGCCTATCTCACCGCCTATCTGCGCGCGGCCAAGGCCATTGGCGCCGGCTGGGTCATCATGCATGGCGGCTATCACTTCACCGCCGACAAGCGCGAGCGGATGGACATTGCCGTCGCCCGCCTCGCCCGGATGAGCGCCATTGCCGAAGACGAGGGCATGACCATCCTGCTGGAGAACATGAACCCCGAGCCGGCCGGCGCCGAGGTGAAATATCTCGTCCATGACCCGGAGGAGGCGCTGTATTACTTCGAGCGGCTGACCTCGCCGGCGCTGCGCTGGGCCTTCACCACCAACCATGCCCACATGCTGGACTGCGGCATTCGCGGCTTTCTCGACGTGATGGATCTCAGCCGCTGCGGCGAGGTGCGGCTCGCCGACAACCGCGGCGAGATCGAGGAGCATCTCTATCCCGGCACCGGCAATGTCGACTTTGCCGACATCTTCCGCGAGCTGGAGCGGCGCGGTTATCGCGGCCACTACATGCAGGACTATCTCGGCATTGACGACATGCTGCGCGGCCGCGAGATCATCGCCGATATCGCGGAGAAGGCGGTCGCGCGCGAAGGGGTCTGACCGACGAGGTCCGTTGCCGGCTACAGTCCTCCGCCGGCCCCGGCGTCATTTGGCAGGGGCGACGACGATGGAGCGCGTCACCACGTCGACCACGATCGCCTTGCGCCTCGCCAGCCAGTCGGGTGCGGCGAAGTCGCGCTGGAACATGCTGCCGAGCGTGTAGCGGTTCGATACGTGGATGAAGCACAGGCCGAGGATCGAGATGTAGAGGTTCTCGGCGTCCATCTCCCGGTGGAAGATCTTCTCCTTCTGGCCGCGTGCCAGCAGGGTGCGCAGCTGCTCCAGCAGCGGGCGGGTCAGGTGCGGGATGGTGGCCGAGCGCTGGGCGGTGCGGCCCATCATCAGGTTCTCGTTCATGATCAGCCGCACGAAATGCGGATCGGTGCTGAGGAAATCGAAGGTGAGTTCGACCAGGGCCTTCAGCGCCTCGCGGGGGTCGGCATGGGCGATGTCGAGCGTCTGCTCGCGGTCGCGGATGATCTTGTAGGAGGCCTCCAGCGCGGCGAGGTACAGCTCGTCCTTGTTGCCGAAATAGTGGTAGATCATGCCGACATTGGCACTGGCGCCGGCGGCGATGCGCTCGATGCGGCTGCCGCTGAAGCCGTGCTCGGCGAATTCCGCCTTCGCCACGTCGAGAATGCGCTGGCGGGTCGCGGCGGCATTGCGCTTGCCGGGCGTGCGGGCGGGGGACGGCGCGGCATCCTCGGGTGGGGCGGAACTCATCGTCTCTCCGGCGGGCTCGGCAGGTCGGCGAAAGCCTGCGCTGCAAGCTTCAGCAATGCCATGTCCCGGCCGCGTCGCGCCAGGATCGACAATCCTACCGGCGCGCCATCCACCGTTCCCACCGGCACGGTGATCTGCGGCAGGCCGCCAAGCCCGGCCGGGCACAGCAGCTGCATGGCGCGCGCGCGATAGGCAGTCTCGATCTCGGCCGAGGCGGTAGCGCGCAGCGGCGGCAGGCCGGGCGTCGTCGGCAGGCAGATCAGCGCGTCGCCAATGGTCGCCTCCAGTTCCTGCGCGAGGGCGTCGGCCTGCTGCCGGGCGGCCTGCGCCTCGGCCTGGCCGACCCTGGCGGCGGCGGCGAGGCGCTGGCCGACACCCGCGCCGAAGCCGGGGCTCTCGCGCTCGATCCAGCCGCCGAGCGACTGCCAGATTTCCCAGGCCTGCACGGTGCGGAAGATGTCGAGCCAGCGGTCGAGGCCGAGCGGGCTCAGCGGGGCCTGACTGCGGGCGGGCAGGAGGCGGGCGAGACGCGCCACGCCGTCGTTGAGCACGGCGCGGACATTTGTGTCGCAGCGCTCGAACGCATCGGTAGCGACGACGAGGCGGGAGAAGCTGGTGCCCGCCGCGACTTCCGGTGGGTCCCCGAGCAGCACGGCGCCGACCTTCATCAGCAGGCCGGCGTCGCGGGCGAACCAGCCGACCGTGTCGAAGCGTGGCGCGAACGGCGCGACGCCGGCAAGGGACACGCGGCCATGGGTCGGGCGCATGCCGAACAGCCCGCAATAGGCGGCCGGTACCCGCACCGAGCCACCGCAATCCGTGCCGAGGGCGAAATCCACCAGCCGAGCGGCCACCGCCACCGCCGAGCCGCTGGAAGAGCCGCCCGGCAGCCGGTCGGGCGCGGCGGGATTGATCGGCATGCCGTAATGGAAATTCTCGCCCGAGATCGAGTAGCACAGCTCGTCGCTCAGGGTGCGGCCGCGCAGGGCGGCGCCGGCGGCGAGCAGGCGCGTCACCGCCTCCGCCGTCTCAGTTGCGGGCGGATGGGTGGCGAGCCAGGCGGGATGGCCGAAGCCGGTGCGGCTGCCAGCGACGTCGAAGACGTCCTTCATTCCGAAACTGAGTCCGGAGAGCGGCCCTTCGCCTGTGGCCGGCCGGGCCACATGGTTCTCCTGGCAGAAGGCGCCGAAGGGGTCATCGGGCGGGCGGGCGTCGGGGGGCATGCGGCTTGCTCAGTTCGGCTGCGGGCGATGCAGCATTGCGGCGGGCCGTGTCAGGGTGCGCCGGCCGCGCTTATAGGCGAACAGGACGGGGGCAAGCTCGGCCACCGCCTCCTCGGTACGCGCGCAGTCCAACACGACGAAATCGGCCGATTTGCCGGGGGCGAGGCCATAGTCGGGCGCATTTATCAGCCGGGCCGAGCGCTCGGTGATCATGTTGAAGCACTCGCGAATGTCGGCGGCGGCGCCGATATGGCAGATATTGGCGTTGAGGTTGGCCATGCGGGTGAGGGAGCAGTCGCCGAACGGGGTGAACGGGTTGAGCACGTTGTTGGTCGACAGCGAACAGTTCACCCCGTGATGCAGCAACTTATGGGTGTGGGTGACGCCGCGCGGCTGGTGGCAGTCACAGTCGCGACCCATCAGGAACAGATCGGTGGAGGGCAGCACGGTGAGCGCCACCCCGGCGTCGCGCATCCGGCGCGCCGCCGCCTCGAACCGGGCCGGGCTCGCCCCCGCCAGCTTGGTGACATGGCCGATGGCGGTGCGCCCGCCCCAGCGGTAGCGATCCGCCAGCGTGCAGACATATTCAAGGTCGAGATTGTCGGCGCTCGGGCCGAAATCGAGATGCATGTCGATATCGGCGTCGAACTCGCGCGCCAGCTCGAACACCCGGTCGATCTGGCCATGCGGGTCGCTGTCCGTATAAGGCGCGGCGCCGACCACGCGGGCGCCGTTGTGCAGCGCGGCGACCATCAGCTCGTCGGTGCCGGGATTGTTCAGCAGTCCTTCCTGCGGGAAGACGCAGATCTCGATGTCGATCGCCCAGCGATATTCCTCGATCAGCGGCCGCACGCCCTCCAGCCCGCGCAGGCCGATGCCGGGATCGACCTCCAGCTGGGTCCGCATATGGGTGGTGCCCTGCATCAGGCATTTTTCCAGCGTGCGCCTGGCCCGCGCATAGACATCCTCGGGGGTGAAGCCGGCCTTGGCCTTCGCCACCTCGCCGATCGCTTCGGGCAGGTCGCCGCGCACCGATTGGCAGCGGTCGAGGATGCAGGATTTGTCGAGATGGATATGGGTCTCGACAAAGCCGGGCGAGACCAGCCGCCCGCCGACATCCAGCTCCTCGCCCTCGGCGGCGAGAGCGGCCTCGATCACTGCGATACGGCCGGCTTCGATGCCGATATCGACGGTGCGGTCGGGGGCGTCGGGAAGGCGGGCATTCCTTACGATCAGGTCCATCGACGGGCCTCCTCCGGCCGGTAGTGCGGCGGCGTGCGATCCGGGGTGCCCTAATCAACGGGCGGCGCGCTTCATCGCCGGGTGTCGGGCCCGGGGGGGCGACAGGGCACGGGAGCAACGCAATTAAGTGTTTACTTAGTTTGCGACGGGGCCATCGCGTCGTAAAGCCGATTGATTGGCCAGATCGTGCCCACTCAACACGCTGTTGCCGAAGGGATTTCCGAGGATTCGGAACCCGTTGCGCGCCATGCGGGCAGGGGCTGCCTAGAATCCGCTCCCCGGAATCCGCTCCCAGGAATCCGCTCCCCGGAATCCGCTCGCGCACGGAAGCGGTCGCTGGCTCAGGCGCTCTCGCCCTTGAGGGTGCGCATCACGGCTTCGCCGGTGAGCCGGTTATGCTCTTCCAGCCGCTCGGCGAGATCGAGGCGGGCGCGGGCGCGAAAGGCGACCATGATGCCCTCATGCTCGCCGAAGGATTCGAGCACGCGCTGCGGGTTCTCGTTCACGACGAAACGCAGCCGCAGCACGCGCTTCTGCAGATTGTCATAGCTCTGCAGCAGCACGGGATTGTGTGTCGCCAGCGCCAGCGCGCGGTGGAACTCCTGGTTCAGCGCCGTATAGGCGGCCGGCTCGGGAGGGCTGGCGAGCGCGGCGTGGGCGCGCTCGATCCGGGCGGCGTCCTCGGCGGTCGCCCGCACCGCGGCCAGGCGGCCGATCATCTGTTCGAGCGTGCCCTTCATCTCGAACAGATGGCCCACTTCGACCGGATCGATCGGCGCGACGATGGAGCCGCGATTGGGCCGCAGCTCGATGAAGCCCTCGGCGGCGAGCACCTTCAGCGCCTCGCGCAGCGGGGTGCGGGAAATGCCGAAGCGCAGGCACAGCTGCGCCTCGGGGATGCGCGCACCGTCGGCCAACTCGCCATTGAGCAAAACGGCGCGCAGCTTGTTGACGATCTGCTCGTGCAGCGTGCCGGCCTCGCTCTCTTCCGGCGCCGGCGCGGCCATGGTTCTCACTCCCCGGCCAGCGCCAGGCCGGCCCCGGAGGGGGTGGCGAAGAGCGCCCCGAACGGTGCCAGCGGGGCGGTGGATATCCCCATTTCGCGCAGGCAGCCCCACAGCGTGGTGCTGACGGAATCGAACACCGGAATGCCGAGCGCGCGCTCGACCTGCGCCCCCACCAGCGCGCCGCGCATATTGGTGCAGACGATGGCGATGGCGTCAGGCGCCGCGCCGGCGACATCCGTGCACATCTGCCCGATGCGGTCCTCGTCGATCTCGGCGAAGGAGAAATTGTCGGATATGCCGTAATGAGACCCGGCGACCACCTCGACGCCGATGGAGGCGTAGTTGGCGACGATGCGCGCGCCGACATCCTCCGTATAGGGCGTCACCAGGCCAAGCCGCTTCACACCGCGCTCGGCCATCAGCCGGTTGAGGCTGAGGATGGCGCTGGTGGCCTTCACGCCGGTGCGGGCGTGGATCTGCGCGCAGAGCCGCTCGTCGGTGTCGAAGCCGAGCCAGCTCGCCGAGGTGCCGTTCCAGGCGATGATATCGGTGCGCGCATCCGCCAGCAGCTCGGCGGCGGCGAGGATGGGCTCCTGGCGGAACTGCTCGGACGCGCTGTCGTCGAGGGCGATGCGCGTCACCCGGAACCGGCCGAAATGCGCCGAGACGCCGGGAAACAGCGGCTCCAGCATCCGCGCCGTGTAGGGCTCCAGCACGGTGTTGGACGAGGGCGTCAGCATGCCGATCAGGTGCCGGGGGAAAGGGACGACATTTTGCATTCAAAAATGACCCGACAACAGCCGCGTTGATTGCCCGACGTGACGTCCACCTGCGTGCTCGCCGCGCCATTCATTCTTCGTCTTGCCCTGAGTGCCGACGTCAGTCAATCCGGCCGAACGGTTTGAAACCAACGAATATGCATAGTTATCGTGCAGGGCGTGGCGCGCCTGATGGCATCGCCCTGACCGCGCTTCCGGCGTGGTGCCTACTATTTGGTATTTAAGTGACCACTTAGTTGTTGCAGACTTGAATCACGATAATGAATTCAAAAAATCCTTCCAGGAGCCGTGTCATGCGCTTGCCCCTTTTGCTGACCACCGCGCTTTCCGCTGCCTTCCTCGCCGCTGCGCCGGTGCTGTTCCCGGCCCCGGCCATGGCGCAGGACGGCAAGACCTTCCGCTATGCCTACCGCGTCGACCCCGCCTCGCTCGACCCGCACGCGCTGGCCGAGACCTTCACCCTCTCCTGGCTCGGTCAGGTCTATGAGCCGCTGGTCGGGCGCGGCAAGAAGCTGGAGCTGGTGCCGGCGCTGGCGACCAAATGGGAGCAGCCGGAACCCAATGTCTGGCGTTTCCACCTGCGCGAGGGCGTGAAGTTCGCCGATGGCACCCCGCTCACCGCCGACGATGTGATCTTCTCGCTGCAGCGGGTGAAGAAGGACGGCTCGGACATGGCCTATACGGTCGCCTCGGTGACCGACATCAAGAAGGTGGACGATCTCACCGTCGATCTCGTCATGGCCAAGCCGAACCCGATCCTGCCGGTGCAGATCACCTCCACCTACATCATGAGCAAGGCCTGGGCGGAGAAGAACGGCGCCACCGCGCCGGCCAGCGTGAAGGCGAAGGTGGAGAACTTCGCTTCCACCAACGCCAACGGCACCGGCCCGTTCATGATCGCCTCGCGCCAGGCGGGGGTGAAGACCGAGCTGGTGCCCAACCCGAACTGGTGGGGCGAGAAGAGCTCCAATGTCGACAAGGTCGTGTTCACGCCGATCCAGTCCGACGCCACCCGCGTCGCCGCCCTGCTCTCGGGCGAGGTCGATATGGTCTATCCGGTGCCGCAGCAGGACGTGGCGCGGATCGACGGCAATGAGGGCACCAGCGTGCTGAAGGGCTCCGAGCTGCGCACCATGATGCTCGCCATGGACCAGCACCGCGACGAGCTGCAGAACTCCGACGCCAAGGGCAAGAACCCGCTCAAGGACAAGCGCGTCCGCCAGGCGATCTACCAGGCGATCGACATGAACGCGATCCGCGACCGCATCATGGGCGGCACCTCGCACATTGCCGGCACCATGATCGCGCCCGGGATCAATGGCTACGACCCCAAGCTCGACGACCGCGCCGCGCCCTATGACCCGGAAGCGTCGAAGAAGTTGCTAGCCGAGGCGGGCTATCCCGACGGATTCTCCTTCACCATGGACTGCTCGAACGATCGCTATGTCAATGACGAGCGCATCTGCCAGGCCATCGTCGGCATGCTTGGCCGGGTCGGGCTGAAGGTGACGCTGAACGCCCAGACCCGCTCCAAATTCTTCGAGAAGGTGCTCGCCCGCGACACTTCCTTCGCCATGATCGGCTGGCAGCCGCTGAGCTACGACGCCCACTCCACCCTGCAGGACACGATGAACACGCCGGTGGAGAAGGTCGGCACCTACAATGTCGGCAACTACTCCAACCCCAAGGTCGACGAACTGACCCAGAAGATCGAGGTCGAGGTCGATCCGGCCAAGCGCAACGCCATGATCTTCGAGGCGATGATGCTGGACAAGGCGGACTATGGCCACATCCCGGTGCACCAGGCCGGCCTCGCCTGGGGCGTGCGCAAGGGCGTGAACGTGGTGCAGCGCTCGGATGACAGCCTGGAGCTGAAATGGGTGAGCGTCGACTGACGTCCTGAAAGGGAGGCCGCGACATGAGCTTCGTTCTCGGACGGCTCGGGCAGACCGTGCTCGTGCTCCTCGTCGCGGCCTTCGTCAGCTTCGCGCTGTTCCGCTATGTCGGCGATCCCGTCAACAACATGGTGGGGCAGAGCGCAAGCCTGGCCGACCGCGAGGCGATGCGCGCGGCGCTGGGGCTGGACGATGCCTTCATCCTCCAGTTCGCCCGCTTTGTCGGCCATGCGCTGACCGGCGATTTCGGCATGTCCTATCGTTTCGGCCAGCCGGTGGCGACGCTGATCGCCGAGCGCTTCCCGGCGACGCTGGAACTGGCGCTGATCTCGATGCTGATCGCCACCGGCCTCGGCGTGCCGCTGGGCGTGTGGACCGCGCTCCACCGCGACCATTGGGCGGCGCAGGCGCTGATGGCGGCCTCGCTGATCGGCGTGGCGCTGCCGACCTTCCTGATCGGCATCGCGCTGATCCTGTTCTTCTCGGTCTGGCTCGGCTGGCTGCCCTCCTTCGGGCGCGGCCAGGTGGTGGAAATCGGCGGCTGGACCACCGGGCTGCTCACCACAAGCGGCCTGCGCGCGCTGGTGCTGCCCGCCGTCACGCTCGGCGTATTCCAGCTGGCGCTGATCCTGCGGCTGGCGCGGGCGGAGATGCTTGAGGTGATGCGTGCCGATTTCATCCGCTTCGCGAGGGCGCGGGGGCTGAAGCCGCGCGCGATCCAGTACCGCCACGCGCTGCGCAACACGCTGGTGCCTGTCGTCACCATGATCGGCCTGCAGTTCGGCAATGTGTTCGCCTTCTCCATCATCGTCGAGACGGTGTTCCAGTGGCCCGGCCTCGGGCTGCTGGTGATCCAGGCGATCCAGTTCGCCGATGTGCCGCTGCTCGCCGCCTATCTCGTGCTGATCGCCCTGTGCTTCGCCGTGATCAATCTGGCGGTCGATCTCGCCTATGTCGCCATCGACCCGCGGGTGCGGTCCGGCGGCGGCGTGAGGAGGACGGTATGAGCCTCCTCTCGATCGGCCGCAGCGTCGGCAGCTGGTGGCAGGGCGATATCGCCTATCGCTTCCGCCGCTCGCCGGTGGCGATCCTCGCCGCGCTGGTCGGCCTCGCTTTGCTGCTCGCGGCGATGGGCGCGCCTGTCCTGGCGCCCTATGACGCGTTCGATCCCGCCGCCGCCAATGCCGCCGATGCCCGCCTGCCGCCCGGCGTCGAGGGGATGTTCGGCGATGTCTATCTGCTCGGCACCGACCCGCAGGGCCGCGACATGCTGTCGGCCATGCTCTACGGGCTGCGCACCTCGCTGGTGGTGGGCCTCGCCAGCGTGGCGGCGGCCGCCTTCGCCGGCGTGCTGCTGGGGCTGATGGCGGGCTATTTCGGCGGGGTGCTTGACGCCTTCATCATGCGCGCGGCCGATGTGCAGCTGAGCTTTCCCGCCATCCTCATCGCCCTGCTGATCGACGGGGTGGCGCGCACCGCCATGCCGGCGGCGCTGCATGCCGAACTGGCGGTGCCGATCCTCATCGCCGCCATCGCCGCCTCGTTCTGGGTGCAATATGCCCGCACGGTGCGCGGCCTGGTGCTGGTGGAGCGCGGGCGCGACTATGTGCTGGCGGCGAAGGTGACGGGGGTGAGCACGCCGCGCATTCTGCTCACCCATATCCTGCCGAATGTGCTCGGCCCGGTGCTGGTGATCGCCACCATCAACCTCGCTCTGGCGATCCTGACCGAATCCACCCTGTCCTTCCTCGGCGTCGGCCTGCCCTCCACCCAGCCCTCGCTCGGCTCGCTGGTGCGGATCGGCAATGAGTTCGTGTTCTCCGGCGACTGGTGGATCAGCGCGCTGCCGGGACTGCTGCTGGTGCTGCTGTCGCTCTCGGTGAACATCTTCGGCGACTGGCTGCGCGACGCGCTCAACCCGAAGCTCGCCTCATGAGCGCGCTTCTCTCGGTTCAGGGCCTCCGGGTCGAGATCGCCCGGCGCGGCCGGGCGATGACCGCGATCGACGACGTGTCGTTCGAGATCGCGGCCGGCGAGATCCTTGGCGTCGTCGGCGAATCCGGCGCCGGCAAGTCCGTTACCGGCACCGCCGTGCTCGGCCTGCTGGAGCGGCCGGCCTATCAGGCCGGCGGGCGCATCCTGTTCGATGGGCGGCGGATCGACACGCTGGACGAAGATGCGATGCGCAAATTGCGCGGCAAGGAGATCGCCGCCGTCTTCCAGGACCCGCTGACCAGCCTCGACCCGCTGATGACAATTGGCGACCAGCTGACCGAGACCATCCGCACCCATCTGGACCTGACCCCGGCCGAGGCGGTGGAGCGCGCGGCGCGGCTGCTGGCGGAGGTCGGCATTCCCGCCCCGCGCGAACGGCTGGCGAGCTATCCGCATGAAATGTCCGGCGGCATGCGCCAGCGCGTGGTGCTGGCGCTCGCCTTCAGCTGCGAACCGCGCCTCATCATCGCCGATGAGCCGACCACGGCGCTTGATGTGTCGATCCAGGCGCAGATCCTCGACCTGCTGCGCGCCATGTGCCGCGAGCGCGGCACCGCCGTGATGCTGGTGACGCACGATATGGGCGTGATCGCCGAGGTCGCCGACCGCGTGGCTGTGATGTATGCCGGCCGGCTGGTCGAGCTCGGCCCGACGGCCGGCCTGCTCGGCGGGGCCGGCCATCCCTATACGCGCGGGCTGATGGCCTCGATCCCCGACATGCACCGGCGGGACGCGGAGCTGGCGCAGATTCCCGGCTCGATGCCACGCCCGGACGCGCCGGTGCCGGGCTGCGCCTTCCATCCCCGCTGCCCGCGCGCGCTGGTGCGCTGCGCCAGCGAACGCCCACCGACCTTCGCGGTGGGCGCCTCGCAGGTCGCCTGCTGGCTGGCCGATCCGGCGGCGAGGAGCGCGGCATGAGCGGGCACAAGGACACGATCCTCTCGGTCGACCGGCTCACCGTGCGCTTCGACGCCTCGCCCTCGCTCATCAAGCGGATCGTCACCGGCGCCGGCCGGCGCACCGTGCATGCGGTGGAGGAGGTGGATTTCGAGGTGACGCGCGGCTCCACCTTCGCGCTGGTCGGCGAATCCGGCTGCGGCAAGTCCACCATTGCCCGCACCATTGCCGGCATCCAGCCGCCGAGCGGCGGCAGCGTCTCCTTCATGGGCGTCGACATTGCCGGGTTCCGCACCCGCCACGCCGCCATGCCCTACCGCCGCAACCTGCAGATGATCTTCCAGGACCCCTATGCCAGCCTGAACCCGCGCTGGCGGGTCGGGCGCATCATTGCCGAGCCGATCCTCACCCATCGGCTGATGCAGCGCGGCGCGGCGCTCGACGCGCGGGTGGCTGAGCTACTGGAAACCGTCGGCCTCGCGCCCGGGGATGCCGGCAAGTTTCCGCACCAGTTTTCCGGCGGCCAGCGCCAGCGCATCTCCATCGCCCGGGCGCTGGCGGCGAACCCGGCCTTCATCGTCTGCGACGAGCCGACCTCGGCGCTTGACGTGTCGGTGCAGGCGCAGATCCTCAATTTGATGAAGCGCCTGCAGCGCGAGCTTGGGCTGACCTATCTGCTGATCTCGCACAATCTCGCCGTCGTCGCCCACATGGCCGACGCCATGGGGGTGATGTATCTCGGCCGGCTGGTCGAGCAGGGCGATGCGGCGCAGATTCTCGCCCGGCCGCTGCACCCCTATACGCGGCTGCTGCTCGACACGGTGCCGGATCCGCGCGCGCCGAAACGGGCCCGCGCCCGGCTTTCCGGCGAGGTGCCGAGCCCGCTCGCCCCGCCGCCGGGCTGCGCCTTCCACCCACGCTGCCCGCTGGCCAATGCGCGCTGCGCCCGCGAGCGGCCGCTGCCGCTCCGCGTGGAAGCCGCCACCGTCGCCTGCCATGCCGTGGAGGAGGGGCGGCTGCCGTCCCGCCCGTCCGCCAATGAGAATTGCCTCGCCACATCGGGAGACGCCGCGTGAAGACCACGATTCTCAACTGCCACGCCCTTCTCGGCGAAGCTGCCACCCCGTCGCCGGCGCCGGTCGATATCGAGATCGACGGCCGCCTCATCACCGAGATCCGGCCCGCCGGCGCGCGCGAGCCGGCCGAGGGAGCGGTGATCGACGGGCGCGAGCTGTTGATCGCCGCCGGCCTGATCAATGGCCATCATCACAGCCATGAGGGCTTCTACAAGGGCCGCAAGGACAATCTGCCGCTTGAGCTCTGGATGAACTATGTCCGGCCGCTGAAGCCGATCGAGCTGACCCCGCGCGACGTCTATCTGCGCACCATGATCGGCGCCATCGAGGCCGTTCGCAGCGGCACCACCACGCTGTGTGACGACACCAACCAGAGCCCGCGCATCCGCCCCGACCATGTCGAGCAGGTTTTCCAGGCCTATGAGGACATCGGCATCCGCGCCAATGTCGGCATCACCCTGTTCGACAAGCCGTTCTTCCGCGCCGTGCCCTTCGTCGACGAGGAATTCCCCAAGGACCTGCTCGCCGAATTCGACGGCACCCGCATGTATAGCGGCGCCGAACTGCTCGACTTCGTGCGCGGGCTGGCGCGCGACCATCACCCCTCGACTAACCGTGTCGCCTACATGGCAGCGCCCTCGGCGCCGCAGCGCTGCACGCAGGAGTTTCTGCTCGATGTGCGCCGCATGGCGGATGATTTCGACCTGCCGCTGATGATCCATGTGCAGGAGACGCGGATGCAGGTGGTGACGGGCCATCTGTTCTACGGCTCGACCATGATCGAGTACCTGCACCGCATCGGCTTCATGAAGCCGAAGACCGCCTTCATCCACGGCATCTGGCTGAACCCGCGGGAGATCGAGCTGCTGGCGAAGACGGGCGTGTCGATCCAGCACAACCCGCCCTCCAATCTGAAGGTCGGCTCCGGCCTCGCGCCGGTGCGCGAACTCCTCAAGGCCGGGGTGAATGTGAGCCTCGGCACCGATGGCTGCGGCTCGATCGAGGGCACCGACATGCAGAACGCGCTCTATCTGGCTGCGCTGCTGCAGAAGCTGCGCGGCGATTACACGGAGTGGGTCGGTGCCGAGGAGGCGTTCCATGCCGCCACCATGGGCGGGGCGCGGGCGCTCGGCCGCGACGAGGAGCTGGGGGCGGTGGAGGCGGGGCGCGTCGCCGATCTCGTCGGCTACCGGCTCGACCGCATCCCCTTCACCCCGCTCAACAATGCGGTGAACCAGCTGGTCTATGCGGCGAGCCGGGCCGAGGTCGACCTCGTCATGGTCGATGGCGCGGTGATCGAGCGTGACGGCAAGCTCACGCGCATCGATGAGGCGGCGATCATCGACGAGATCCGCGAGGCGCATAAGCGCATCGCGCCGCAGCTCGCCGCTTCGGAGACCGATGTGGAACGCATCTCCCCGCATTACGAGCGCATCTATCGGCGCTGCCAGTGCATGGAGATCGCCGCCGACACCTATCCCGCCCGCCTCAGCCACTGAGTGACAGCATGACCCGTCCCGCTGATTTCCATGCCCGCGCCATCGAGGTGCTGCACGACGCCAATGAGGCCGCCTGGCGCGAGAGCGATCCGGAAGAGGGCGTGCGCCACTTCACCAATGCCACGCGCGGGCTGCTCGGCGATCCCGACGCGGTGAAGCAGCCGGGCGCGCTGAAGCCTGGCGAGACGCAGTTCGTCGTCTCCGCCTGCTTCTTCATCGCGCCGAGCCGCGACCACATGATCGTCTTCGCCGATAATTTCGGCCTCGGACGGGCCCGCATCTCCGTCACCGACAGCCGGCCCGGCCACACGGTGCAGACCAAGCAGGCGGCGGTGGTGCCGAACACCGATGTCGACCCGATCTTCCGCCAGATCATCAAGACCGGAAAGGTCGGCTGCTCGATCTATGTGCCTGTGATGTGGAAGGGGGAGGTGATCGGCATGTTCAATACCGCCTCGCAGGCGCGCTACATCTATGACGAGACCGACATGCGGGTGCAGAAGCTGTTCGCCGCCTGCGCCGCCGCCGTCTGGATGGGGCTCGGCGGCCCGCAGCGCGTCGCCGAGGTGGCGCAGAGCCTTGGGCCGTGGGGCGCCTGAGGCGCTCCACTACGCAGGTCTTGCAACCGCCGGTGCCTCAGAAGCCCAACGCGCAGCCATCCTTGCGCGGGTCGGAGCCGGCCATCAGGAAACCGCTGGCGGGATCGCGCAGGATGATCTGCGCGCCGCCGAACGGCTCGACGGCGAACGTCACCTTGTGGCCGCGCGCCTCCAGCTCGGCCGGCAGGCTTTCGGGATAGGTCCGCTCGATCTCGATCGCGCCGTCACTCGCGAAGGAGCGGGGCGCATCGACGGCGCTCTGCAGGTCGAGGCCGCGGTCGAGCAGGCCGGAGAGCAACGCCGCCTGGCCGGAGGCCTGGTACTGCCCGCCCATGACGCCGAACACGCCCACCGCCTCGCCATCCCGGCGCAGCAGGCCGGGGATGATGGTGTGCATCGGCCTCTTGCCACCGGCGATGGCGTTGGGGTGGCCCTCGATCAACCGGAACGAGGCGCCGCGCGAATGCAGCAGCACGCCGGTGGCGGGGTCGATGCGGGTCGAGCCATAGCCGTGGAACAGCGAGTTGATGAAGGACACCATGTTGCCGTCGCGGTCGACGACGCTGAGATACACGGTGTCCTTGTGCTCGGGCTCGTCCCACAGCGCCGGCGGCAAGGTGCGCTTCATGTCGATGCGGGCGGCGAGCCGGCGGGCGGTTTCGCGCGAGAGCAGGGTTTCCACCGGCACCGTCATCGCGGCGGGGTCGGCGATCAGCGCGTCCCGGTTGTAATAGGCGAGCTTGCCGGCCTCGGCGTGGAGATGGACGCGGTCGGCCAGCGACATTCCCTCGCCGAGGTCGAATTCGCGGAGGATGTTGAGGATCATCAGCGCCGCCAGGCCCTGCCCGTTGGGCGGGCATTCCTCCACCGTATAGCCCCGGTAGTCGCTGGAGATCGGCGGGGTGTAGAAGGCGCCGTTCGTCATCGCCGCGAAATCGTCCAGCGTGTGCAGACCGCCGAGGCTGTTGAGATAGCGCACCACGGACTGAGCGGTCTCGCCCTCATAGAAGGCGGCCGCGCCATGGGCGGCGATGTCGCGCAGGCGCTGGCCAAGCAGCGGCTGGGTGTGGCGGTCGCCGGCCACCAGTGGCTTGCCGTCCTTCAGGAAGAAGGCGCTGGCGTGTTCGTCCTGCGCCAGCAGCGGCGCGTCGTCCGCCCAGTCGAAGGCGACGCGCTGGGTGATGGGGTAGCCGTTCTCGGCATAGTCGATGGCGCGGGCGAACAGCCGGTCGAGCGGCAGGGTGGCGTAATCCGCGTGCAGCCGCGTCCAGGCGGAAATCGCGCCCGGCACGGTGATGGCGTGCGGGCTGGTGCGGGGAATCTCGGTGGTGAGCCCGGCCGCCTTCAGCGCCTCGACGCTGGCGGCCATCGGCGCGCGGCCGCTGCCGTTCAGCGCCACGGTCGGCTGGCCCTTGGGGGCGTAGAGCACGAAGCAGTCACCACCAATGCCGGTCATCGCCGGCTCGACCACGCATTGCGCCGCCACCGCCGCCAGCGCCGCATCTATGGCGTTGCCGCCGGCCTGCAGCACCTCCAGCCCGGCCGCCGTGGCCAGCGGGTGCGAGGTGGCGATCGCCGCATCGCGGGCGAACAGGGTCGGGCGGGCCGGGCCGAAGAAGTCGGTGCGTTGGGTCGTGATCACGAGAGGCGTTCCTGCTCACCTGATGGACGGTCGAAGCCATACAGCTCCGCCGCATTGTCTGTCATGATTTTCGTGGCGATGGAATCGCTGCCGCAGAGCGCGCGGAACAGGTCGACCAGTGCCGCGTCGTCCGGCGGGTTGCCGGGCTTGGACGGGTGCGGCCAGTTGGTGGCGAACAGGCACCGCTCCGGGGCATGGGCGATCAGCGCGCGGGCCAGCGCCGCGACATCGGCGTAATCGGGCGGACCGCTGCGCGAGGTCTCGTAGACGCCCGATGTTTTCACATAGGTGCGCCCGCCGTCCAGCAGGCGCTGCAGGGCCTTGAACCCGGGATGGTCGAGCCCGACCGGCTCCAGGAACTTGCCATTGTGGTCGATCACCAGCCGGCCCGGCAGGCGCGACAGGCGCCCGGCCTCGTCGTGCAGCAGGCGCCCATCCATCTGCATCTGCACATGCCAGCCATAGGCGGCGGTCTTGGCGGCGAGCCTCTCCAGATCGTCCCAGCCGAGCGCGCCGCCGCCGATCATGAAGAAGCGGATGCCGCGTATGCCGAGGTGGGTCAGCCGCTCCAGCTCCTGCTCGCTCACCTCGGGCGGCACCACGGCGATGCCGCGCGCATCCGCGCCCAGCACCGCCATGGCGTCGAGCGTGGCGCGGTTGTCGAAGCCATAGACCGAGGGCTGCACCACCACGGCGCGGCTGAGGCCGAGCGTCGCCCGCACCTTGAGATAGGCCGCGATGTCGCCGCCCGCGACCGGGGGAAAGGGCGAGGCGGGCGCCGGCGGATAGACCTCCGCCGGGCCATAGATGTGCATATGGCAGTCGCACGCGCCCGGAGGCGGCGTGAACGCCGGCGCCCTTTTGGGCAGCAGCGCGCTCATCGCGACAGCCAGTTGGGGATGCGGTGCGGGTTCCGGGCATGGATCGGCAGCCGCCCCGCCAGCATCGCCTTGACCTGCTCCACCGTTTCCATGGCCTGGAACTCCGACGGCTCGATCATCAGCGCTGCCGAATGCGGGGTGGCGACGACGTTGGGCAGGCGGGCGAGCCGCAGCGAGGGCTGCTGGTCCGGCCCGTCGCCGACATCGAGCCCGGCGCCGGCGATGGTGCCCGCGGTGAGCGCCGCCTCCAGCGCGTCCTCATCCACCAGTATGCCGCGCGAAACGTTGATGAAAAAGGCGTCGCGTCGCATTTTGGCGAAGGCGCCGGCATTCATCATCCGTTCCGTCTCCGGCGTCGCATAGGCGGCGCAGACGATGAAATCCGGCTGGGAGAGCACCTCGTCCAGCCCCACCGGGATGACCGCGCCATTGTCAAAGCGCGCATAGGGGTCATGCACCGTCACCTTCATCTTGAAGGCCAACGCCAGCTCGACGACGCGCCGGCCGATCGAGCCATAGCCGATGACGCCGACATGGGCGCCGGCCAGCTGCCGGCCGAACACCATCGCATGCGAGGCGTCGCCGGCATGGTAGCGCTCGGCGTCACGGGTGATGTTGCGGGCGAGGTCGAGCATGAGGGCGAGCGCGTGCTCGGCCACCGCGTCGGCATAGCCGGAGGAGCAGTTGCAGACGAGGATGCCGGCCTCGGAGGCGGCGTCGACGTCGATATTGCGCATGTCGACGGCGCAGCGGGTGAACAGCTTCACATCCTTCAGCCGCTGCATCACTTCGCGCGGGCCGGCTGCGAGGCGGTCGGAGATGACCACCTCGCAGCCCTCCGCTGCCTTCACGAGGGTGTCTCCCGACAGGGGCTCATTACTGTCGTTCATCACCAGCTCGATCGGCAGTTCTTTCAGGGCGTCGACGGCCCTGTACCCGTAGAAATGCTTGAGCAGGTCGCGGTTATGGGTGAGCAGAACGCGCATGTCGGTCATCCGTTTCCGTCGGCCATGCTGGCGACGATGTCGGCCGGCAGCTGCGCCATCACCCAGCGGTTCATCGCCAGCACCATGTCGTCGCGCCAGGAAAGCGGGCCGGGGCGGGCGAGGCAGGAGGACAGGCCGATCTGCTGCTTCTGGAGGATGTCGACATCCTCCATCGCCACCGCTTCCCAGCGCTTGTAATAGGGCGCCGCGCGCTCCTCGAAATCGGGCAGCTCGGTATAGGCCTTGGGGAAGCAGCCACCGACGGAGAGCACGGAGCGGTCGACCGCGATCGGCCGCACCGCCAGCCACCACATGCAATCCTGCGCGTAGACGAACTGCACGGTCGGCTCGATGACGGTGAAGAAAGTGCCCTTGCGCGCCTGCTCGGACAGGCCCTCGATCGGCGGGAAGGGCGGCTCCTGGCCGAGCACGGCGATGGAGCGGTTGGCCTGCACCTGGATGACGTGCCAGTTGCCAAGTGTCGGAAAACTCACGGATCTCTGGGCGCCGACGGTGGCGGCGTGGACGATGCCGGTGTGGTAGGTCTCCATGGCGTTTTCGAGCAGGAGCTTCCAGTTGCACCGCGTCTCGATCTCCATGTGCCAGGTCTTGACCATCTCACCGAGCCTATGGCTGCCGACCAGCTCCGGCATGTTGCCGAGATGGGCCATCAGGCCGGGGGCATCGTCGTCATAGTTGAGGAAGACCGAGCCTTCCCACACCTCCATGCGGATGGGGATGAGGCCGTGCGGCGGCTTCTCGAATTTTGGCACCTCGCGCATGCCCGGCGCGCCGGCCAGCGTGCCGTCGAGCCGGTAGTTCCAGGCGTGGTAGGGGCAGGTGAGGTTCCTGGCGTTGCCGCAGCCTTCCATGAGGATGGAGGCGCGGTGGCGGCAGACATTGGCGAAGGCGCGCAGCACGCCATCTTCGCCGCGCACCAGCAGCGCCGGCCCGCCGACGCTGTCGAACGCCTTGAAGTCGCCGGGGTTTTGCACCTCGTCCACCCGGCCGGCGAAGAACCAGCTCTTCATGTGGATGTGGGTCATCTCGGCCTTGAACACGGCCGGGTCGGTGTAGAACCGGGTCGGCGCGCTCTTGGCGTCGCCCAGCGGCGGCTCGGACCAGACATAGGGTTCGGGAACCAGCGTCGTTTCCAGGCTCATGACGGCCTCCGTTCAGCGATGCCCGGCATTCAGGCGGTGTTCCGCCTGGCCGAGCTGGACGAGATGAAGGGCGATGACGGCGACATGGCCGGCCAGCATGGCCGACATGCCCTGCACGTCATGGGGCGGGCTCAGCGTGTTGATGTCGACACCGACCAGATCCAGCCCCTTCAGCCCGTGCAGAAGATCGAACACCTCCGCCACCGGCGGCCCGCCCCAGGTGGGGGTGGCGACGCCCGGCGCCGCCGAGGGGTCGAAATAATCCATGTCGAAGGACAGGTGAACGGGGCGCGTGCCGACCACCTCGCGCACCTCGGCGGCGATCGCCTCCGGCCCGCGCCGGCGCACCTCGTCACCCGGAATCAGCCGGTAGCCGAGCGCGCGCGTATGGTCATAGGCGCCGCCGACCAGCATGGTGCCGCGCGCGCCGATGTGGAAGGAACGCTTGGTGTCGACCAGCCCTTCCTGCGCCGCCAGGGTGAAGGTGGTGCCGGTGTTGAGTTCCTCGCCGGGATAGGCGTCGGTATGGGCGTCGATATGGATCAGCACCAGCTCGGGATAACGCTTTGCCAGCGCGCGCAAAACCGGCAATGTCACCGTGCCGTCGCCGCCGACGCAGAGCGGCACGGCGTCGGCCTGCACCACATTGAAAATCGCGGCTTCCATCGCCGCCATGGAGGGGCCGAGATCGGAGGCGACGACGTCGACATCGCCGAGATCGACCACCCGTCCGCCGGCGCGCGGGTCGACATCGGCCAGCGGCGGATAGAACGGGCGTACCTCGCTCGACATGGCGCGGAACGCGGCCGGCCCCTGGCGCGAGCCGATGCGGGTGGCGTTGGTGCCGCAATCGAAGGGCAGGCCGATGACGGCGATCTGCCCGGCGCTGGCGGACGTCGCCTGTGGCACGCCGAGAAAGGTTCCGAGCCGCATCCGGGGCGCAGTGCCAAGGTGTTCCGTCATGAATCGGCTCCAAGATAGAAAGACTTCACGCGCTCCGGATCAATGTTCGCGCCGCTATCCTCATGGACGATGCGGCCGAGGCGCATGATGTAGACATGGTCGGACAGGCGCATCGCCTCGACCGCGTTCTGCTCGACCAGCAATACCGTCATGCCCTGCTTGCGGATTTCCAGCACCGTGTCGAGGATCAGGTCGATCATCTGCGGGGCGAGGCCCATGGTGGGCTCGTCCATGATGAGCAAAGACGGGCGCGACATCAGCCCGCGTGCGATCGCCAGCATCTGCTGCTCGCCGCCGGACAGGGTGCCGGCCAGCTGCGCCATGCGCTCGCCAAGGCGCGGGAACAGCGCCACCATCCGCTCGAGATCGCTTGCGATATCAACGGCATCGCCGCGCGCATAGGCGCCGAGCACCAGGTTCTCGCGCACGCTCATGCCGGCGAAGACCCGGCGCCGTTCCGGCACATGGGCGATGCCGCGCGCCACCCGCAGCTCCGGCGCCAGGGCGGTAATGTCCTCGCCGGCAAAGCGAATTCGCCCGGAGGTGAGCGGCAGAAGGCCGGACAGCGCCATCAGCGTCGTGGTCTTGCCGGCGCCGTTGGAGCCGACCAGCGACACGATCCGGCCGGGCTCCACGGCGAGGTCGATCCCGTCCACGGCGCGGATGCGGCCATAGGAAACCGCCAGTCCCGCAACCTGAAGTAGGGGCTCGGTGGGGTGCAGTGTTGGTTCGATGGGGTGGACGATCGGTGCGATGGGGCTCATCTGGATCACCTCGCCCGGCCGAGATAGGCGGCCTGTACCGCCGGGTCGGCCAGCACCGCTTCCGGCGGGCCGTCGGCCAGCTTGCGGCCATATTCCAGTACCGTGAGGTGGTCGCACAGCCGGCGCACCACCTGCATGTCGTGCTCGATCAGCAGCACGGCGATGCCCTGCGCCCGCACCTGCCGGACCAGATCGGCGATCTCGGCCTTCTCCACCGCGTTCATGCCGGCCAGCGGCTCGTCGAGCAGCAGCAGCTTGGGCGAGGAGATCAGCGCGCGGGCGATCTCGACCCGGCGCTGGTGGCCATAGGACAGGGTGGTGGCGACGCGGTCGGCCACGTCAGCCCCGAGCCCGACGAACTCCAGCAGCTCATAGGCCCGCGCGATCATCGCCGCTTCCGCCGCGCGGGCGGCGCGCCGGCCGAAGACGAGGGAGAGCGCATTGGCGGAAAAACGCTGATGGGCGCCGACCAGCACGCTCTCCAGCACCGTCATGGCGCCGAACAGGCGGATGTTCTGGAAGGTGCGGGCCAGGCCGCGCCGGGCGAAGCCGTTGACCCCGAGCCCGCCGATCTCCGCGCCGTCGAAGACGAGTTCGCCCTCGGTCGGACGGACAAAGCCGGTCAGCACGTTGAGCACCGTGGTCTTGCCGGCGCCATTGGGGCCGATCAGCCCGTGAATGGCGTTGCGGCCAATGGCCATGTCGAGATTGCCGACCGCCTCCAGCCCGCCAAAGCGCACGGTGATGGCGCGGGCTTCCAGCAGCGGCGCGGGGGAGGGCGCTCTCATGTCGCCCCCTTTGCATTGGCCGGCCGGGAGCCTGGCATGGTGAGGGCGACGCGGGCGCTGGCGGCCAGCCCCTGCGGGCGGAACACCATCAGCACGATCAGCACGATGCCGAGCAGGGCGAAGCGGGTTTCGGGATAGGCCTGCACGACGGGCAGGTCGAGCGCCAGCTGCAGGAACACGATCCAGATCAGCGCGCCGACAAAGGGGCCGACAAAGGTGCCGAGCCCGCCGAGCACCACCAGCATCAGCAGGAGGATGTTCTCGAACAGCGAGAAGTTCAGCGGGCTGATATATTGCTGGCTATGGGCGTAGAACACGCCGACGACGCCGCCGACAAAGCCGCTGGCGGCATAGGCATAGAGCTTGTAGCGGGCGGTGGGCACCCCCATCGCCTCCGCCGCCTCCTCATCCTCGCGGATCGCCACCCAGGCACGCCCGACATAGGAGCGCACCAGCCGGGCGATGGCGAACACGACAAGCACGGCGAGCGCCAGGGCGAAGAAGAACTGCGCCCGGGGCGAGCCGAGCGCGATGCCGAACAGGTTGGGCGCCGGAATGCCGCGAATGCCCATCGGCCCGTTGGTCAGGTCCATCCAGTTGATGGCGACCACGCGCACGATCTCGCCGAAGCCCAGCGTCATGATGGCGAGGTAGTCGCCGCGCAGCCGCAAGGTCGGCGTGCCGAGCAGCACGGCGAAGCCGGCGGCGAGCAGGCCGGCCAGCGGCAGGTTGAGATAAAGCAGCCACCAGATATCGGCCGGGGCGACGCCGAACTGGTCCTTCAGCACCAGCACGAACAGGATCGAAGTGAGGTAGGACCCCACGGCCCAGAAGGCGACGAAGCCGAGATCCAGCAGGCCGGCAAAGCCGACAATGACATTGAGCCCGCTCGCCAGCATGCCGTAGATCACCACCATGGTGAGGATGCGCAGCCAGTAGTCGGACGGCACCAGCGCCCCGACCAGGATGGCGAGCGCCAGCAAAGCGAGGGCCGCGCGCGGGCCGCCGGCGGCGGCGCGGGCCAGCGCCCCGTCGACCTTGGCGAACGAGGTGCGCAACCACGCCGCTCCAAACTCCGAGGCGCCACCGAGCAGGCTGCCGCGCCCGGCGGAATTCAGCTCCGGCTTACCCAGCAGGCCCTGCGGGCGCAGATAGAGCAGGCCGACCAGCAGCACGAAGCTGATCGCGTCCTTCCAGGCGGTGCCGTTGGGTAGATAGCCCGACCCCAGCGCCTCGACGAGGCCGAGGATCAGCCCGCCCAGCGCCGCGCCGGGAATCGAGCCGATGCCGCCGAGCACGGCGGCAGTCAGCGCCTTCAGCCCGGGCAGGAAGCCCATGCTGGAATGGGCGAAGCCATAGGTCTGGGCGTAGAGCAGCCCGGCCAGCGCGGCGAAGCCCGAGCCGATGGCGAAGGCAGCGGCCACCACCCGGTTGACCGGAATGCCGACCAGCGTCGCCGCCATCTGGTCTTCCGCGCTCGCCCGCATCGCCCGGCCGAGCGAGGAGCGGGCGATGAAGGCGGAAAGCCCGAGCATGGCGGCCAGTGTGGTCGCCATGACAACGAGATCCATCACCGAGAGATAGATCGAATCGAACAGCACCACCGGCGGCAGGGTGGCGAGGTGAAATTCCGGGAAGCGCAGTTCCTCGGCGCCCCAGATGGTCTGGGCGAGGCTTTGCAGCACCACCGAGACGGCGATGGAGGTGATGAGCGGGGCAAGGCGCGGGGCGTTGCGCAGCGGGCGATAGGCGATGCGGTCGACCAGCACGCCGAGCGCGGCGGTGAGGGCGATGGCGCCCATCGCCGCGACCGGCAGCGAGAAGCCCGGCATCGGCACCACCATGCCGATGAGCCGCACCTCGGGCAGCATCAGCGACGCCGTGAGGAAGGCGCCGAGCATGAACAGTTCGCCAAAGGCGAAGTTCACCAGGCGCACCACGCCGTACACCAGGGTGAAGGCCACGGCGGCGAGGGCGTAGATCGCCCCGAGCACCAGTCCGTTCGCCAGCAGCTGTCCGAGATAGTCCATCGCGTGCCTGCGTTGCCTTTCGGGGCTTCCCGTTCGAGGCCAGGGCGGTCGCGAACGGGTGTGGTTCGGCGCGGAGCGCGGGGCGGTGAGGGGTAGCGGTCCCACCTCCCTTTCTTCCCTCTCCCCGGTGGGGAGAGGTGGCCCGTGTCAGCGGGTCGGTGAGGGGGCGGCTCGGCGGCCGGGCTCGGGGGGGGGGGGCAGACGCCAGCAGCCCGGGCGGG
>JAESFV010000139.1_pt1 | contig 115402 bp, 86 predicted proteins | sample 9269471 | NCBI WGS metagenome assembly JAESFV01 (sample SAMN14502647, study PRJNA617108) | algae metagenome | isolation source: Symplocastrum torsivum CPER-KK1 and co-occurring heterotrophs from... | place: USA: Central Plains Experimental Range, Colorado | collected 2001-01-01
TCATCTAACTCTTGGAGCTGTTTTTCTTTATTCTGACTTTCCCTATAGTGTTTTTGCTACAAGGAGAGCTTTAATTTTATCATTGTCTTCTTTTTGTTTGTTTACATCTCAAATGAAAATTCTATATATAGCAGTCAAGCTGATAGTTCAGGCAAGACCCAGAGTGTCTAAATCGTCGCAAAGCTAGCCATACCAATACTTTTGGAAGTTGCGCGAATCTAAAAATGAGGCGAGAGACTTCAAACCCTTGTCTAATCAAGAATACCGTCCTAAATTGCAGTGTGCGATGAAAAACACCCACCCACTCGCGCACCCAACTGTGAAGTCGCCAGGAAAAATTGCGATCGCTCATCCCTTGCCATCCGTTAAATTAAAGTTGGCTAACCTCCAACCAAAGAATTATGGCAACTGGAATTCAGAAACTCAAAAATGGTCTACTGGCTCTTTTTCTGAAGTCCAATTGTCCCCTATGCGATCGCCCCGCAGACATCGAAGTGTGTGAATACTGTCAGCGGCAATTGCTACGCTGTCAGCTTAAAACACCAAGCAACTTGTGGCAAGGTGAATTACCAGTCTTTGTCTGGGGAAGTTATAGCGGTACCTTGAAACAAGCGATCGCTTCCCTAAAATACAACAACCAACCTCAACTAGCACGTCCATTAGGTCACTGGCTAGGGCAAGCATGGCTCAAATCACCCGCCGCTACCCAGGTAAAAAAGTTGACAGTAGTTCCAATTCCCCTGCACCCAACCAAGCTACAACAACGCGGCTACAACCAAGCAGAACTGGTTGCCCAAAGCTTTTGCCAATTCACTGGTTACAAAGAGCAACCACAGGGTTTAGAACGAGTTCGTTCCACCGAGGCGCAGTTTGGTTTATCTGTCAAAGAGCGAGAGCAAAACCTTGCGGATGCCTTTGTAATTGATAAACGCTTAGCCCAACATCCACCAAGCGCACCTGTACTATTAGTCGATGATATCTACACGACAGGAGCAACCGTCTGCTCAGCCGCTCAAGCCTTCCGAAAAGCAGGAATACCTGTATATGGAGTAGTTGCGATCGCAACCTCCAAAAAATAATACGTCCTGACCAAGTTAAGCCAAATGGCACTGAGTTAAGGGATATGAAGGATATAGGGGAGTACTTTCTTCCCCACCTTCCCCATCTCTCCTGAAGTTTCAACAGGCAATTTAGATGTGTGACAGCTTACTCCCCCTTCCCCTCAAACTCTTCCAGCAACGTCTGCAACGCCGTTTTCATCTCATCAATACTTGTTGTTGCTGTACCAAATTGACGTACAACAATACTTGCCGCTAAATTGCCCAAAACTGCCGCTTCCCAAAACGACGCTCCCATGCACAAACTCAAGGTCAGCGCTGCCACAACAGTATCTCCAGCACCCGTAACATCAAAAACATCAGTACGATTGAACGCTGGAATGTGATGCTCAGCACCACTGCGGTCAAATAGACTCATTCCCTCATCGCCACGAGTAATTAGAATTTGTTGAGCCTGCGTCAGTGCTAATAAATCTTGACCCGCTTTTGTAAGAGTTTGAGGATTTTTAATCGCATATCCTACGGCTTGCTCCGCCTCCGGTAGATTTGGCGTAAATACCCCAGCAGTGCGATAGCGTCCCAAATTCTTTTGAGCATCGACCACTGTCAGAGGGTGTGACAACGCCGCTTCTATGACTGGTGCGGTGAGGACACCATCCCCATAATCAGAACAAACCACCGCATCGACTGTATCCAACTGCTGTCGAATCTCATCCGCTAGCTGTAACTGCACATCTGAGTCTGGCAAATCATCCGATTTCCGATCTACCCGCACAATCTGCTGAGTTACTGACTGACGTGCATGACCAGCAATTCGAGTTTTAGTTACCGTTGGTCGGTCTGGGTCAATTAAGATTGCCCTAGTATCAATGCCAGCCACTTCAAAAATTTGCCGCAGAACTTCGCCTTGGCTATCCTTCCCAACCAATCCGGCAACTTTCACCTTCGCGCCTAGCTTCGCAAGGTTATAGACAGCATTTGCTCCACCCCCAGGCGTTTGTCTAGTGGTTTCATGGCGGATAATTAACACAGGAGCCTCTCTGGAAATGCGCTCGACTTGACCTGTTAGAAATTCATCGAGAGTCAAGTCACCAACAACCAACACCCGTGCTTGGGAAAAGCGATCGAGTAACCCAAATAAACGCTCCGCTGAGGCAACTAGCTGATTTGTGAAAGAAGATTCAGGCATAGACTAAGGATAGACAAGAGAAGCAAAACACCAAGGCTCCATTATCCAATCTTGTGAGCTAGGTGTCTCGTCTACCAATGAGCCGGAGCAGGCTTCTCGACTGACTTCTCTCATTGGTAATTAGAGGTTTTTCAGTTGGAAGTTCCTAATCTCACTCGTCAGGTGAGTTTTCGGGTCTAGGTGAGTTTTGAGGCTCAGGGGAATTCTGTCGCTCATTTGGGTTTTCGGGTCTAGGTGAGTTTTGAGGCTCAGGGGAATTCTGTCGCTCATTTGAGTTTTCGGGCTTAGGTGAGTTTTGAGGCTCAGGGGAATTTTGCCGCTCATTTGAGTTTTCGGGTCTAGGTGAGTTTTGAGGCTCAGGGGAATTCTGCCGCTCATTTGAACGTTCAGTAGACCTCAAAGCTGGGCAAATTTCTTTGCTGTATTCAAAGCTGGTATACACCTGGTAAAGCTTTGGCGCACCCGTTACATTTCTGAAACTGCGGGAACTAATTTCCTGGCTAGCTTGCTGATTGAAAATCTGGTAACCTGCACTCCGAATTAAGTCTATCTGTGCTGTTTTCCCACTAGCATCTACCAAAACATTATGGACAGCCGTGCCTTCTAGCTGCTTCAAGCAGGCGGCTTTGGGATAAGTCCCCTCGCGACGTTGGATTTCCGGCTCTGCCTGCTGCACCTTTGCCCGTGAAGCAACATCATTTCTCATGGCTTCAGCCGACGTGGTATTACTACTGTCCGGTCTGAGGCTCTGCTGGATCTGCCGAATGTCTTGCACCCGCTGGGCGATTAGTGTTTGCGTCCGTGATGTTCCAGGTGTTTGTGTTGCTGGAGTGTTGGAAGGTGCTGGTGGTGTAGGGCCATTAGCCGCCACAGTTGTTTGCGTTGGGCTAGTGGGTGTTGAAGACGGTTGGGGTATAGGTTGTTGAGAGGTGGGCGGTTGAGGTGGTGGTGGCGTGGGTGTAGTCGGCAGGAACACTGGTGGTGTAGCCGTTGTTGTATCAGGAAAACTTGGGAATGGTGGTAGGGGAGCAGCAGGAAGACCACCGGGCAATGAGCGTGGTTGGATAGGAGTTACTGGCAGTGACGTGGCTCGGTTAGTCCTAGTCCATATAGGACTATTACGAACAGGAAACTTTATGCGGCTTGGCTGTCGGCTGAATGATGGTAGCGGTGAAAAAGAAAACCTATTGCTTGTTGATGAGCGGGAGGTTGACCGTGGGGAGGTTGAGGGTAAAGAGCTTAGCGGGAAGTTGTAGAGAGACGAATCTTTAGGAAGAGGTGGTAAGGAAGATAGAGTTGGCGGTAAGGATTCTAGCGGTTGGATTTGAGTAGAAACCGCTGGTGGTAGCGGAGGTGGCGAAAGCTGGGGTAAACGACTCTGTTCTTGTGGGCTTAATTGCGTCAGTTGAACAGTTCGTCGTGACGGTGACTTTTCACGGGAGAAACTCGGTAAATAAGGAAGTGATAGTCCCACTACTACATGGATACCGATAGATGCCATCACAGCAATACTCGTCGGTTGACTCAGTTTTTCAGGGACGCTTTTTATTAGGTTAGGGAAGCTTTTAGTAAAGGAAGCGTAAGACATAGCAAGTACAGTTCACTCCGCTGCATCAAGAGCAGACTATTAGGTTCAGACAGTTTAAAGATGTATCAGCTTGGATCGCCAGTTGATTTTTAATGATAGACGAGAGTTCTTTTAAAACAGGAGAGTTAAGTTGACAGTTTTTGAGTTGGTCGCATAAAGCTGGCAGACTCAGACTGAAGTCTCAGAAGTTCCGTCAAATCACTTGGCTTGATTTAATTTAACGATCGCCTTGGGCAATTTTTACAATAAGCAGGGAAAAATAAGGCAGTTTTAGGGTAGGGCGATCGCGTAAATCTTGATAAATCACTTGCTCTGGTCGTGTAGCTCGCTCCACAATAAACGCAGTTTCCAGCAACCCATGCCGATGTAGCACCTTCCAAACCTCTTCATAGACCGAACTCACCTTCATGAGTACCACAACATCTGCCCAAGCCAAAATTGTTTCCAGTTCCCCCACATTATAGAGAGCCGGAAGCACCACGAGACGTTGGTCACGCACCGTCAAGGGCATTTTTAACGCTGATGCGGCTGCCATCGGAGAACAGACTCCTGGTACTGTCTGGACATTACACTCAGGATATAACTGTTGTAGTGTCTCGGCTAAGTAAGTAAATGTGCTGTAAAAACTGACATCCCCTTCACAGACAAACGCCACATCTTGACCGCGCTGAAGATGTTGCCAAACTTGCTCGGCTGCGACTTGCCATGCTTGAGTCAGTAGGGCAATATCCTGCACATAAGGAAAGCTCAATGCCAACTGCACCTGCTCTTTCCCCAACCATTCTTCCACAATCTGCTGCGCTATACCTGGTTTACCATGAACTCCAGCCGGAAAAGCTACTACAGGTGATTGCTTCAGGAGACGCAGCCCTTTGAGGGTAATCAATTCAGAGTCACCTGGCCCAACACTAATACCGTAGAGGGTGCCAACTTGCGCGATCGTCACTTTATAAATTTGGTTTAATAATTAGCAGCTTCGGACTGTCAATCCAGAATCTAAATCCAAAATGCCATTGCCGACTGTCATTCTACCAGGCTATTTTGCAGGGGCGATTGAGTATCGTCTCTTAGAACAATCTCTACAAAAATTAGGGTTCCCTACTGTTACCGTACCCTTACGGCAGCAGGATTGGTTTCCAACGGTCGGGGGTCGCTCAATGGTACCAATTTTGCGGAAAATTGACCAAACCGTCAAGCAACTGCGTGAGCAATACAACGCTCCTAAGGTCAACCTAATTGGTCACTCAGCAGGTGGCTGGATTGCGCGGATTTACCTAGGAGAAAAGCCCTACGACATCCACAACGATGTTACAGAGTCAGCAGGTTTATGGCACGCTTACCCTTACGTGACAACGCTGGTAACCTTAGGAACACCCCATATTAGTCAAGAGCGTTGGACAAAACGCAATCTAGATTTTGTGAAAATCAATTATCCAGGTGCTTTTTACCCAGATGTTCGCTACGTTTGTGTCGCAGGTAAGGCAATCTATGGTGAACGACGCTTAGGACGTTGGTTAGCTTACAGCAGTTATAAGCTCACTTGCGGAAACGGTAACTGTTGGGGAGATGGGATAACGCCGATTGAAGCCGCTCATTTGGTTGGGGCAACGAATCTCACCCTGGACGGAGTGCTGCATTCACCTAGAAGAGCAGGCATTTGGTATGGTTCACCTGAAGCAATGGAGGCTTGGGTGCGTTATTTAGCATGACGTAGGGGAAGTAGAGGAAGCAGGGGAAGATTCTACGGGGATAGTGATTTCTGCTCTATCACACCAATTCCCAATTCCAAATTCCCACTCCCTCTAATTACCTACGCTTCAAGGGCAATGCCATGCTGGGATTCTGATTGCTTTTTATTATGAGCCGACGGCGGGCGGTGCTTACAATTCTTTAAGAGCGATCGCGCTTGCCGTTATCCATCTTGGTGGACTACTGCTGCAAGAATGGGAAGCCAAGCCTCTCCAAAGTAGACTTAGCAGAAATCTTTTCAGTTTCCGAAGTGTCCGAACCAGAAAAATCAGTTGTAACTAGGAGTTCGGGTAGGTAAGTTTAGCCTCAAACCGTCTCCAAATTTTCTACCGTCCTCTCATTCTGAATATTGCCTGTATTCAGGGTAGACTTCGGCTCAAATACATGAGCCAGAGCTACATCTAGATGGGTTAACTCGGAGTAGGTGGCTGCAACACTTCCTCAATAGCCGTTGCTGAGACAGGCGCAGAAATAGGCACCTCCTCCACTTCCGGTAGCCTCTCTAATGCCAATCGAGATGAAGGACTCGCACCGGATAAGCGCTTTAGGAGTTTTGGTCTAGGATCGTGCAGCAGGTAGATAATTTGGTCTCCCGGCTGCCAATCCTCAGAGGCGGATACAATCTGAAAATTAGCCTCTCGTTCCACCAGTAAGGGCAGAAGTTCTCCAGAGCGAATTAAGGCTTTTAAATGCGCCCGTTGAAAGGCAAATTCTGGTTCTTTGAGTGCCGTTTTGCCTAGCTTCACTTGCCCCTCATTGAGGTACTGGTTCCAGGATTTGATCGGGAGTTGGGGAACAAAAGCCTGATTAACTTTAGTTTTGTTGTTCGTTGGATTTGCTTGGGGGTCACGAGAAAACACGGCTAAAACTCGTGGTGGCTGAAACTCTTCAACTGCTCGTTGAGCTAAAACCAGGTTCACTTCACCATTATTGGTCATTGCCAAGAACGTTCCCATAGAGTCAAGCCCTGCCTCTTCGAGAACGTCGATATCTAAACCACTACTTTGGAACACGCGCAAATTTTCTTGCTCCGCTTTTTCGCACGCTTCCGGATCAGTGTCGATGAGTACCACAGATTCTCCTCGCTCCTGAAACAGACGGCCAATCAGACGACTTAAGGGATTACAACCGATAATAACGGCACCCGTGGCTCCAGCGCTCCGATTAATTTGTAACCAGTTGGCAACCCAGCGAGCGGTTAGTCCTTGCAAAAAAACGGTCAGCATAATGGTCAGGAAAACCAGCGCCTTAATCGAGTCTCCCCCATTAATCCCCCGTTCAGTGAGGAGAATGGCAAACAAGGAAGCAACAGAAGCGCTGACAATTCCTTTAGGGGCAACCCAGGACAAAAACAACTTCTGTCGCCAATTCAGCCCACTGTTCCAGGTACATAAGGCAATACTGATGGGACGCACCACAAACATCAGCACTAAAACTGTGAAAAGGCTACCCCAGCCCAAGGCAAAGATACTGGCAATTGACAAGTCTGCTGAGAGCAGAATGAACAACACTGAGACACCAAGGACTGTTAATTGCCCTTTGAAGCGCCGTAGCAAGCGTTCTTCAGGTAGGGCAGAGGAGCCAACAACAAGCCCCGCAATAACTGTTGCCATCAGTCCAGATTCGCTACGAATCATTTGCGCCAAGCCAAACAAACCCCATAGTCCTGCCAGCACGACCAGGTTTTTGAGTTCTTCTGAAATAAAGTCGGCACGTTTGAGAATCAAGCCCAGTAACCAACCACCAACGGCACCAATTGCCCCACCAATACCAAGGCGGAGAGTTAGACCAATAATGGAATCTGAAAGACTAACATGGCTGTTCACAATCGTATCAAGCACGACAACAGCAAGAATCGCCCCTACTGGGTCAACTAAAACGCCTTCTCCTTCCAAAATCGTTGCCACCTGCCGATCAACTTGCACCTGTTTTAGCAGAGGACCAATGACAGTTGGACCGGTGACAACGACTAACGCTGCATAAAGAAAGGCAATTGGCCAAGGAAATTCACCCAACCAGTGGGCTGCCATCCCACCCCCTAGCAGCGTAATCAGCGTGCCTAGGGTAACCAAGTTCCTGAGACTACCAGAAACTTTCCCTAATTCTCGCAGTTCTAGGTTTAGCCCTCCTTCAAACAAAATGACGGCAACAGAGAGGGCAACAATCACTTCCAGTCCGACTCCCAGTGCCTGGGGGTGCAATAAACCAAAGCCATCGGGTCCCAAGAGTATCCCAAATATTAGCAGGAAGACGATACTGGGAACTTTGAAGTATTCAGCGATTACCTGGGCACTAATCCCGGCGAGGACGGTGATGACCATCTGTAGGGTTAATTCAAATGATCCTTCCATATGCGTAAGTGTCGCAGGTGATCCACTCAGGTCTAGAGGCTTGATGTTCTGTGTTTAGGAACCTGAGGGGGTTGTTAAGCAAGTTGAACGAAGGCAAATAATCTGTTAACTCGAAACGTGTGAGATGCTTCATAGATAGCGTAAATCTTTCAAGACTTCCAGGTATTGATACCACCAGGTGGAGAAACTAGCGTTAGTACATTACTAGTCATGTCTGGTAGGAGTTCAAGCTTAATAAGCCTGAAAGTAACCCTGCATCTGTTAATAAACTAGCTTGGTTCATTGTGATGATCTACAAAAAAAATTTCAAAATAAAATTTTGAAAACGAAATTAAATCATGAATCATGCTGGGTATTTTAGCATCTGGGTTTCAACCAGCCCCTCAAAAGAGGTGTTAGCTGGTAGAACTCGCTAAGAACAGGAAAATTGGCTTGTGTGTAATTGATGTAATTGGTAGTTCACAATTTCCAGGAAACACTAAGAAGAATGCGAAAGCTGCATAATTACCCCGTAATCGGGACTCGACCGCACCTTAGTCAATGAATTTCTCATACATAATTGGAAAGTCACCTTTGAAAAGCGTACCGCTGCTGCGAACAACTTTAAAGATGAGTAGCAGATCGGATTAGCACGCTGTTGTGAACTGGCAACGAGCAACAATCGGAATTGTTGGTAAAGATGGAACGTCAAACTTTTACCTGGGGACTCTCAGGGAGTAAAATTCGCAGAACGGAACGTTGGATTGAGGGGCTGTGGCTGTTGGGATTACTTCTGGCAGCGTTGCTCTTGTTTAGTGTTAATTTAGCTACTGTACCATTGCAAGATTGGCGCGAAGGAACAATTGCGCTGGTTGCTCGTGAAATTGCTACGGTATCGATGGAGTCTTGGCAATGGCTTTATCCAAAGCTTGATGGTAAACCTTATCTAGAAGAGGCACCCTTGCTCCCTTCTTTGATTGCTGGGGCATACAAGCTTGGTGGTTTTAATGAGTGGACGACACGCTTACCTGGGGCGATTCTGAGCGCTTTTTCAGTACCACTCCTGTATAGTATTGGTCGAGAACTCTTCCCCTCGCGTCAGAGCGCAATTTTTTCTGGTTTAATTTATCTCACCTTCTTACCACTGGCTTGTACTGGGCGCTTTGCGATCGCAGATGGAACAGCCCTGTGTTTTGTACTGTTGATGATGTGGTGCATTTTGCGATCGCGTCGTGACTTTCGCACTTCACTCGGCGCGGGTATTGGCTTAAGCTTAATTTGCTTTACCAAAGGAATCTTACTTGGGCTTTTAATCCTTGCGATCGCACTCTTGTTTCTTTGTTGGGATACTCCTAGACTGCTTAAGTCGGGTTATTGGTGGTTGGGCTTGCTCCTTGGCAGTGTACCTGTAGCAGCTTGGTATGCGGGGGGACTGCTGCAATACGGAGAGAGTTTTCTGACGATAGGCATTGACAGCCAATCTCTACAGCGCCTTTTGTCACCTATAGAGGGGCAAAGTAGCGCTCCCTGGTACGACTTAGGGGAAACTTTACTATTCTCCGCCCCATGGTTACTGTTTTGGCCTTATGGGTTACGGTTGGCTTGGGAACATCGCAATTGGGGCTGGGCAAAACTGGTGCTGATTTGGACTAGTGTTTATGTTTTTGCGATCACACTAACGTTGATTAAACTGCCCTGGTATAGTTTACCGATTTACCCGGCATTAGCCCTAGCTGGTGGCGCTCAACTGGCTGAAGTCTGGAATTGGCCAAGTCGCAAATCATATCCCCGAATATGGAGTTTGGGCTTGATGCTCTTGGCTCTTGGTGCGGTCGGAATTAGTATTTACTTTGGGATTCGGGGAAGTAGCGATCGCTCTTTAGCCGTCATTTTTGCCTCACTAGCCTTGACAATGGCAATGGCGGCAGTCTTAGTAGCACGACGTGACCTGCAATTTATATTAATTTTGTTCTGGGGCACGTATATCTCGCTGCTGCTTTTTATGACTTCTCCCTATTGGGTGTGGCAATTAAAAGCTGCCTATCCGGTTACAGATATTGGGGCAATACTCAGGCTTCGCACACCTGAGAGTCAGCTCATTTATGCATCCTTCCCTTCAGAACGTCCTGCACTCAAATTTTATAGCGATCGCCAAGTTATTCCTGCCTCCAATTCTGAACTCAAACAGCATTGGGAGCAAGATAAACAACCCTATTTATTACTGGACATCAATACTTTCAACCAGTTGGATTTAGAGCCAGGTCAAAAAATTGCTACTGCGATCGGTTGGGTCTTGATTACTAAAGATAGCAATTAACAAGAGCCGACGAGAAATCCCTATTAGTCATGAAGGCGGGTTTATCGAAGCGTCGCGAGTTTAGCAACAACGGCACGCTTTGGGGATGATAGTCGGAGAAACCTCCGTCCCTCCGGCTTCCCCCTTGAAGCCAGAAACCGCCTACGCCGTAAGGCACTGGCGGTAGTTCATCCTTCAATCCCCACTAACCCTAGTCTCCTGCCCTTACAGCTAGATTCCTAAATCACAGCCGCAGGCGGCAAAATTAACTTCGGGGCTGGGGCAGTCTTCGGCTTGCTACCATTTTTTGCAGCATCTTGAGCGGCATCCTTGAGTAAAGCCTCGCGAATCATCCGCGCAATCACTCGTTGCGCTAAACCACCCGCAATTTTTTGCCCCATCCGCTGAGTTTCTGGCTTCATTAGCAGTTGAGGAATTACGGGTACTAGCTGCATCGGGTCAAAGCCAGGAGTTTCTTTCAAAATCTCCCAAATCCGCTTGATATGCTCCGCACTCTGCGCTTCCTCTACAGTTGTCACGGTTGTACGCTTCTGTGCCAATCCCAAACGTTCACGTAGGGAGTAGGAAACATTATCCAATGTCCGACGCCCGTAGGTATCGATCGCCTTCACAACTTCCTCCACCAACTGCTCTCGGATAAACGCACCGCGTTCAGAGAAGAGAAACTCTAGCGTCTGATTCAGTACTTGATTGAGGTCGTAATCGGAACTGCTGCCAGCATTCCGTAACAAATTCTCTAGACGGTTCCAGCGGAAACGACCATCTTTAAAGAGCAAGTCCTTCAATGAAGCACGTAATTGTGGTGAAGGGTCAGTCAACAGGCGTTTAGCCACGTAGGGATAAGCTTTCGAGAGTACCTTGAATTCCGGATCGACATTAATTGCAATCCCTTCTAAGGTGACCAAGGAACGAATAATCAGTGCATAGTAGGCAGGGACTCGGAAGGGATACTCGTACATCAACGCCGACAACTGGTCAGTAATGCTCTTAAAGTTGAGTTCCGCAACACTTGCTCCCAAAGCATCACTAAAGACATTTGCCAGGGCGGGAATGATTGGTGTCAAATCGGTATCTGGGGTTAGAAATTCCAGATTCACGTAGTCGCGTGCCAAGCCGGCAAAGTCACGATTGACTAAATGGACAACCGCCTCAATCAAACCGTAGCGTTGGTATGGCTTAACTTCGCTCATCATGCCAAAGTCAAGGTAAGCTAGCTTCCCCTCAGGTGTTGCCAGTAGATTACCAGGATGAGGATCAGCGTGGAAGAATCCATGTTCTAACAACTGCCGCAAGGAACACTGCACCCCCATATTGATTAGATGCCTTGCATCAATCCCTTGCTCCTTAATTGCTACCATATTGGTCAGCTTTACGCCCGTTATCCACTCCATTGTCAGGACACGCCGTCCTGTATATTCCCAGTAGATTCGCGGCACGTAAATATCTTCGAGGTGACCGTAAAGCTTGGAAAAACGCTCAGCATTACGTCCTTCTAGGGTGTAGTCCATTTCTTCAAAGATGCGGGTGGCAAATTCATCCATAATTGCCACCAAGTCGCTACGCACCTGCTTGAAGTTCTTTTGTACCCAAATAGCTAGGCTACGCAGGATGTAGACATCTAGGGCGATACGACGAGCAAGTCCTGGTCGTTGCACCTTTACGGCTACTGTTTCACCTGTCTTGAGCTTGCCTTTATAGACTTGTCCAAGCGAAGCGGCAGCTACAGGTTGAGGGGTAAGTTCAGCATAAATCTGATCAGGGCGACCGCCTAATTCTTCTTCTATAAATTGGTACGCCAGTTCATTGGGAAAGGGTGGCAATTGATCTTGTAGCAGTGTCAACTCTTCCAAGAAGACGGTTGGGACTAAGTCCGGTCGTGTTGAGAGTGCCTGACCGACTTTAATGTAAGCGGGCCCCAATTTGGTTAAGATTTTCCGTAGTTGAATCGCTCGATGCCGCTGATTTCGCTCAGTGCGACCTAAAACGCCATCCAGCCATAGATTCAGGGCAAAGCCAATTGATGGTAAGACAATGTTGAGAAAGCGCCCTAAGACTTGGAACGGTGCCTTACGGTACTTCGCCATAATTGCGACAGGGTCATAACGCAGTACTTCTGTCTGCAAGACAGGTACTGTCTCCACTGACGCTTCGGCTGGCACCGATGTCGGGCTTAACTCATACTCAACGGCGATCGCATCTGGCACAACGCTCCCGTTAACTGGGAGCTTTGCTTCATACGTCATCGATTCTGCTTGCCTTTGCACCTGGCTCGACTCTTCCACCACGGCTCTTGAGTCTATTTCAGGGGAGGCAGGGGAAACTGTTTTAACATTCATATTGGTTAGGGACCGACAGGAGCGACTCTGTAAAGTATTGTAACAATAACTGTTATGGGCACTATAAAACCCGATTTACCTTCGTTGGGACGACTTCCAGTTCCTTGCTTTTACCATTGAGCAGAACGAGTCACTCTGGCGTTCAACATCTTGACACTAAATCTACACTGGTTTTTGGTAGCAACTACAACTCTCATTGGCTCAACTGCCACTATTTCCTATAAATATTTACTTAAGTTGATGTCGATCGCCTCTTCCCTCTAGGTGAATTTTGTATCCCGCTCACTCTATTTACTGATTACAAAGATTGGCAAGAGTTGGCTCAAACGGCTATTTGTCAAATTCTAGATTCGTTAGTTCTGACCCGTCCGCCTCACATAAATGTCTAAATTGCCATGCTACTTTCTTTACGAATTCATAACTTTGCCTTAATCGACAAACTAGAACTAGAATTTGGGGTTGGTCTGAATGTCCTAACTGGCGAAACGGGTGCTGGAAAGTCGATTATTTTGGACGCGATTGATGTCGCTTTGGGTGGCAAAGTCAGCAATCGGCTGATTCGGAGTGGAACAGAACGCGCCTCGGTAGAAGCCACGTTTCGGGCTGATTCTGCGTTGATTGCCTGGTTGAGTGAGCAGGAGATTGACTTGCTAGATGAAGCGGATTTAGTTTGTAGCCGGGAGATTGCCGTTAATCAAGGAAGCCTCCGATCGCGATCGCGAGTCAATGGTGTATTGGTCAACCGCCAGTTGATGGAAAGGCTACGTGAGCGTTTGGTAGAAATCACCGCTCAAGGTCAAACTGTGCAACTCATGGCACCTGCACTCCAACGAGGACTACTTGACCTTTACGGCGGTTCTTCCCTCATCCAGCAACGCGATCGCGTTGCCTCAGCCTATATGGCTAGCCAAGAAGCCTCGAAAGCCTTGGAGAAGCGGCGGCAATCTGAGCAACAACGCTTGCAACGACTCGATTGGTTAGAATACCAAACTCAAGAACTGAGTACTGTTCACCTGAATGATCCCGATGAACTGGAACATCTTGAACAAGAACGCCAGCGTTTGAGCCATGTTGTCGAACTTCAGCAGCAGAGTTACTTGGTGTATCAAGCACTCTATCAAAATGACGGGGGAGCGTCGGCGTGTGCTGATTTATTGGCAGAAGCGGAAGCCAACTTGAGTGATATGGTGCGCTACGACAGCCAATTGCAATCAGTGCTGGACATGGTTAGTGCCGCACTGGCGCAGGTAGTAGAAGCCAGTCATGAAATTAATGCTTATGGGGATGGACTGGAAACTGATCCCCAACGTTTACAAGAAGTAGAAGATCGAATTCAGGCACTTAAACAAATTTGCCGTAAATATGGCCCAACCCTTGCCGATGCGATCGCACACTATGAGAAACTCCAGGCGGAACTGGCAGAACTCGGTGGTGAAGGTCAATCGCTAGAAGATCTAGAAGCCACCTATTCGCTATGTCAGGAAAGCTTAACTCGTGAATGTACCCAGCTAACGCAGTTACGCCGCACGGCAGCTGAAAAATTGGAAAAACGCTTGGTCGAGGAACTAAGGCCACTGGCAATGGAAAAGGTGAAGTTTCAAGTTGCGATCGCACCAATGCCGCCTTCGGGTGCGGGTGGTGACCAAGTCACCTTTTACTTCTCTCCTAACCCTGGAGAACCTCTACAACCCCTTTCTGCAACCGCTTCGGGTGGAGAAATGAGCCGCTTTTTGCTAGCGTTAAAGGCTTGTTTCTCAAATACTACGGGCGCATGGGGAACCCTGATTTTTGATGAAATTGATGTGGGAGTTTCCGGTCGCGTCGCACAAGCGATCGCCCAAAAGCTAAACCAACTCAGTCATCAACATCAAGTCCTCTGTGTCACTCACCAACCCTTAATTGCCGCGATGGCAGATCGGCACTTCCGAGTCGATAAACAGGTCATTGACCAACCGCTTGTACTCACCTCGAAAAAACGCGCCTCCAGTAAAGGTAATGGTAACGGCAAAGCCAGTCCTGAAGTGGAAGAGCAACTCCCATTAGAACTTCCTGACATTCGTACCGTTGTCCGAGTCAGCCTTCTCGACAATCTCTCCCATCGTCGCGATGAAATTGCTCAACTTGCGGGTGGACAGTCGGCTCAAGAAGCGATGACATTTGCCGAATCTCTCCTGGAAAAAGCACAACATATCAAGTCGGTTTGAGTGCTTCGTAGATAATTTTGCCGCTTTTTGTTCAGTGGCAAAGGGCAACAGACAGAGAATAGACCTGTCTTGAAAGTCGGGAACAGGGAATGGGGAATGGGGAACTCCCGTTAATGTCCTAACATTTGTGGCTACTGCTATAGCTCTCAACAAATAACCAACAACCAACAACCAACAACGACCTGCTATGCTACACTCTTCGTTTACCCCAATTCACAAAACAGACTACTAGTTGTCAACGCCCAATCCTTAGACTCTCGTGAGTTTTCGTTCTCTTATACTACCCAAGAGGATATAGTCTAGAATTGGCTCACAAGGCACAGTAAGTCTTAGTAATAAATCTATAAAATATTATTCTGCGTGTGCCAGAAAAGTTCTCTGAACCCAAAATAGAGATATGAAAGCTGCATCTTCCCGTCCGTCTGGTTTGGATTATCGTGAGACTATTGATATTTCCGCCGAGTCCGAAGACCAGAGTGGGCACGAACAACAGCAATCCTCTGCCAGTGCCTTAACCACAACAAAGGGAACGTTTTCTGCATTTCTTGCTCCCTTAACTCAGGATACTTTCAGACAAGTCGTCACGGAAGTAGAAGGCAAGCTTGGAGTTGTCAATCAAACTCTGTCCATGCTGGATAGCTTGCTGGATGCACAGGGTTTTGATGCCATCCTTGATGAAATGCTGCGTTCTATCGCCGCAAAAACAGGGGAACTCTTGGGTGCCGATCGCACAACTATTTTTGTAAAGGATGAAGACAGGAATGAGCTTTGGTCGATTGTTGCCAAAGACAAGGGGGGCGGTTCCTTAGAAATTCGTATTCCAGCCGATCACGGTAGTATTGCCGCTGATGTGGCGATCACTAAGCAAGTTATTAATATTCCCTACGATCTTTTTGATGATCCGCGCTCGGCTGGAGCTAAAGAGCAATACGAGAGAACTGGATATCGTACCTATACAATGTTGGCTCTACCTCTGTTAAACGAGCACGGAGATTTAGTTGCCGTTGTCCAACTACTCAATAAATTAAAGCCGACTCTCAACCCAAACGCTCCCCTGGAAGAAAAAATTGAGCGAAATGGTTTCACAACTGAAGATGAAAGGGTTTTTGAGGACTTTGCCCCTTCGATTCAACTGATTATGGAGTCGTCGCGATCGCTGCGACGAGCAACCCAAAGACAACAAGCAGCTCAAGCTCTTATATCGGCAACGAACTCACTCAGCAAAAGTAGCCTGGATCTGCAAGAAACCCTTAACAAGGTTATGGATGAGGCGAAGCAACTGATGAATGCTCATCGCAGTACGCTGTGGCTAATTGACCATGATCGCAATGATCTATGGACAAAAATTCCGATTGAAGGCACTTTAAAAGAACTCCGCCTCCCACTTGATATGAACTCCTTTGCAGGTCAAGTGGCGCATACAGGAGAGCCAGTGAACATTGGGTTCGATTTGTATAACCACCCCAACTCAGAAACGTCCAAGCAAACCGATCAAAAAACGCACTATCGTACTTGCAGTATGTTGTGTATGCCAGTGTTTAATGCTGATACAGAGTTGATTGGTGTGACACAACTAATCAACAAAAAGAAGCAGGGTGAATTTCCAGAATATGATCCGGCTAGCTGGCCGGAAGCCCCAGAGTGCTGGAGAGCAAGCTTCAATCGGACTGATCAAGAGTTCATGGAGGCGTTTAATATTCAAGCAGGTGTCGCCCTGCAAAATGCGAAGTTGTTCGATACGGTGAAACAACAGGAGCAAATGCAACGTGATATCTTACGCAGTCTCTCCGATGGAGTAATCTCTACAGATAAAGAAGGGAAGATTATTGCGGTAAATGAGAGCGCGAAGGAATTACTAGGCTTAGATGAACGAGTCCGGCTAGAAGGAGAACTGATTAGTGAAATTCTCCGAATTGAGGACAAAGACAAAAAAGATGACAATAAGTTTGTTCAATGGTTCAATAACGCTTTACTTGGAAAAGACCCTAGAACACGTCAGCAATACTATCCTGATCAAACGTTGTTATCGAGAGGAAATGAGCAACAACGGAGTGTTAACTTATCGCTAAACACGATCGCCGATGCCGCTGACAATACTAAAGTCCGAGGGGCTTTGGTAGTCATGGAAGACATCAGTGATGAGAAGCGGCTCAAGAGTACAATGTACCGCTACATGACCCAAGAGCTAGCAGAAGAATTGCTGAGGCTAGATGATGCCAAACTAGGAGGCGATCGCAAAGAAGTTTCAATTTTATTCTCCGATATTCGCAGCTACACCGCTTTAACGGAAAGCCTAGAAGCCGAAGAAGTGGTGGGAATGCTCAACGAGTATTTTGAGTCAATGGTTGAGGCAATTTTTAAATACAAAGGCACCCTTGACAAGTACATTGGTGATGCAATTATGGCGGTTTTTGGCTCACCCCTACCGCTCAAAGACCATGCGTGGAGAGCCGTGCAAACGTCCTTAGAAATGCGCTATCGCCTCCTGGACTTTAATAACCGTCGCCTCGCTGACAACAAGATACCAATCCGAATTGGCATTGGCATTAACTCAGACAGTGTGATTAGCGGCAATATTGGTTCTAGTAAACGCATGGAGTTTACGGCGATTGGTGACGGGGTGAATTTGGGTTCTCGTCTCGAAAGTGCCAGCAAGCAATACGGCTGTGACATCATTATTAGCGAATCTACCTATAAACCCTGTGCTAACCAGATATTGGTGCGCGAACTTGACAAAATTGTGGTGAAGGGCAAGACCCAACCTGTATCGATTTATGAACTGATTGGGCTAAGCTCTGACGCTATGTCTGATCAGAAGCAGATGGTGATTGAACACTATCACAAAGGACGTGAGCTTTATCTCAATCGCGACTTTGCCTTTGCGATTGGTGAGTTTGCTCAAGTGCTGAAATTTGACCCCAATGATAAACCTGCTGATATGCACCTAGCACGTTGTCAGCACTGGCTCAAAACACCCCCACCGGATAGTTGGGATGGTGCTTGGACTTTGACGGAGAAGTAAGTAAGCTGATCGGCATTTAAATTTAATATTGAATAAGCGTAACTTTTTGTTAACTGTAGACGCTAACGCCGACGGGGAGCAAGGCAGAATTGAGTGGCTAGCTTCGTTGATGTATTGTTTTGCTCTCATTCCCTAGTCGCTTCGCGTCAGGGTGACTTCCCTCTCGTGTCTGTTAAAAGCCCGCTTCGGTGGGCTTTTGGGCTGGTAAATTAAACGCGATCGCGATTGCCAGAAACTCAGGCATAAACATGAAGCATGAGATCAATTAATTATCAAAAAGCGCCCCAGATTCGATGGCAGCTTCTATATTGGTATAGATTACTCATTAAAATGCCAGTTTAGGATTAGCGAGCTTCTGCCAACCAGAGAGAAAAGCTAAGGTATATCTTTTTGAACGTTTGTATTGTCCAGCCACTGTCATCTACTCATGCGAACGTTGGTTAGGAGGCATCTAACCGAAGAGGTGGGTTGGGTTGCAAATCTGAGAAGTCTGGCTATCTACCGAGATTTATCTGTTAACAGCAACGTTTAGTCTGTCCAAGGCGGACGTACCTAGGGTGAAACCCAAAAATAATTAACGTAGTCTACAGCAGTAAGGAAAAGTCAGGGAGCTATGTGAGCCAGATCATTGCCTAGGGAAGCCGTAACGTATCTAATTGCTGTAGTAACGTGGTACTGAGGACAGTTCTTGCCAATTTTTGTTATTTAGTTGTGAGTGGTCAGATCCGTGAAAGTAACGAGTGGGGACTTAACTCAAACCTCAGAACTCAAAGCTCCAGTGAAGCATCAAGGCAACGTTCGGACAAAGCTTTCTACAGCATGGTCGCAGGTAAAGCGCCTTAGTAGTTCTCAGTTGGGTCGTCCAGCATTGCTAGCAAGTCTGACCGTTACTGGCTTATTGCTTTTTGCTCGGTATCAAAGCTGGCTAGAGCCTTGGGAACTCAGTGCGTATGATCGGCTGCTACAGTTACGACCAGCCTTACCACCAGACCCACGCCTCCTAGTCGTGACGATTACTGAAGCGGATATTCAGTCTCAGGAGAAGTGGCCGTTGACTGATGCCGTAGTGAATCAGCTTCTGACCAAGCTGGAGCAATATGAACCAACTGTCATTGGCTTGGATATCTATCGAGATTTCCCGCAGCAACCCGGAAATGGCGAGTTATCTGCCAAGCTGCAAAAGAGCGATCACATCATCCCTGTCTGTAAAATCAGTGATGCTGAAACTCCAGGTACTCCTCCTCCTCCCTCAGTTCCTGTAGAGCGTGTTGGCTTTGCCGATATTGCGATCGATCCGAATGGCATTGTCCGACGGGGGCTATTATTTCTCGAACCCCCCGATTCCTCTCGCTGTAGTAGTCCATCTTCCTTCAGCTTTCAGCTAGCTCAAAAATACCTAGAGACAAAGGGAATTCAACCCGAACTGACCAAGGACAAGGAGCCGCAGCTAAAGTTTGGCAACATCGTCTTCAAAAAGCTATCACCTACTGATGGTGGCTACCAAAATGCGGATTCTGGTGGCTACCAAATTTTATTAAATTATCGTTCTTCTAATACTAACTCCCTAGCTCAGAGCGTTACTTTAACTGACGTTCTGAACAATCGAATTGATGCTAGCTGGGTGAAAAACCGTATTGTCCTTATCGGAGTGACTGCACCCAGTATTGATGATGCCTTTTTCACGCCATACAGTTCCCAAGAGCGACTCCTACGGAAAATGCCAGGAGTTGTCGTGCATGGACAAATCGTCAGTCAACTTCTGAGTGCCGTACTCGATGGGCGACCTCTATTCTGGTTTTGGTCTGATTGGGTAGAGGGCTTGTGGATTTTTGGCTGGTCACTAGTTGGCGGTGTTCTAGTACTCGTCATCCGTCACCCTGGACGGCTAGTGTTGGTAGAGCTGGGGGCGCTTGGTCTTTTACTTGGAACATCGGTACTACTATTTTTGGGATCGGGATGGATACCCGTCGTTGCTCCTATCCTAGGGTTAATTGCATCTGGTACGAGCGTTCTTGCTTACAGTGCTTACCAGCGTCACCAAGAACTCGAAGAGAGTGCAAAGAAAGCTCAGGAACAGAAAGAGAATATTGCACTTTTGGAAGCGCTCTTGAAGGAGAGAGGCCCTACTCTTCCCACAACTGAACCCGATGAGTCCTTGACTAAAACAACAGCACTACCGCCTGATGAAGAGACAGATACTGCGGTTTGGCCTCAAGGGAATGAAGCGATTGTTGAGCCACTAAGACCACGCCCAAGGATCACTCATCTGCTACAAGGACGCTATGAAAAAAACCGTGTTTTGGCTTCTGGTGGATTTGGTTTAACGTATATTGCTAAAGATACCCAGCGACCCGGTAGTCCCGAATGTGTAGTTAAGCAGTTGAGACCAGCGCGTCAAGATGAGCGATTTCTCCAAGTTGCTAGACGATTATTTGCCACTGAGGCAGAAATTTTAGAAAAGCTGGGTACTCATCCTCAAATTCCGCGACTGTTGGCTTATTTTGAGGAAAATAACGAATTCTACTTAGTCCAAGAATATATTGAAGGCGAACCGATTACTGAGGAAATGCCAGTGGACAAGAGACTTCCAGAGCCACAAGTTGTGGATTTAGTCAATGGAGTCTTAAAAATTCTTACTTTTGTCCACGAGCATAGTGTGATTCACCGGGATATCAAACCCGGTAACATTATGCGTCGCAAAACTGACGGTCAACTTGTTTTAATTGACTTTGGGGCGGTGAAGCATATTCAACCGCAACAAGAGGGAGAAACGGTTGCCATTGGTACACGCGGTTACGCGCCACCAGAGCAATATGCTGGGCACCCAAATTTTAGTAGTGATATTTATGCACTAGGCATGATTGGAATTCAAGCTCTTACGGGTATTGCAACTTACCAATTGCCAATTTCCCAGGAAACAGGCGATGTAAGTTGGCGGCATTTAGCAAATGTTAGTGATGAATTTGCCCAGATTTTAGAGAAGATGGTGCGCTACAACTTTGTTGCAAGATACAACTCTGCTACGGCGGTAATAGAGGATTTAAAGACGCTTCGCTATTAGGGTGCTAAATCTTTAAATTAGAAAGTTTGTTATAGCAGTTCCCAGTTAAATGAGGTACAGCTAAAAGCTTTGAAACAGCGTTGGAGTCAGGAAAACAAAAAAGCTGATGGCTGATAGTTAACAGCTTTCTGCTATAACTCGTTTCTGTTGACTGTTGACCTGAAAGCGATCAACAGTCAACAAAGCGTTAGCGACCTATGCCCAGAGTACTAAACCTGGCTCATAGGGGCTGGAGAGATTTTCATGTTTAGGCAACACCCGTAAAGACAGACCTTGTAAACCACTGCTACTGTAGATGACATCGGCTGTATAAACACTCCGTTGATGTTCATCAGTACCTTGATAATTCATCACAGTTGGCAACCCGTTAACAATCTGTCCATCGGCATTGACAGAACCTTGGTAGAGTTCCACTTGGATATCATCAGGGGTTAGTCCGGCTAAATTAATCAAGGTTTTGACAGCGACTGCTTGATTAACCATCAATTCAGGTGGTGCAGTGATGTCAACATCTTCAATCTTGATGTCGTACCAGCGTTCAAATAGCCGTCGCTTCCAACTCGCTAATTCCTTCGCAGGTGTGTAGGCATTAGTCGTCATTGTAAAGTAGCGATCGCTTGCTGGGAAATACCCACGCACTGAGTAATCCCTGAGCATCCGTGCTGTGTTAAAGTACGGCGTGTTCAGCTTGATGGCATCTTTCATCTTCGCCACCCAGCCTCTGGGAATCTCTTCACTATCGCGATTATAGAACAAGGGGACAACTTCCTTCTCTAGCAAGTCGTAGAGAGCGTTAGCTTCCACCTCATCTTCATAATCTGGGTCATCATAGGTTTCCCCATGACCGATCGGCCAACCTGTGCGAACATAATCCGCCTCATCCCACCAGCCATCTAAAATGCTGACATTGGGCAGACCATTCATTGATGCCTTCATGCCAGAGGTTCCCGATGCCTCTCTGGGACGGCGAGGTGTGTTCAACCAGATATCACAACCCGCAACCATGAACCGCGCCAGATAGATATCGTAGTCCGGTACAAAAACCACCTGGTCACCAATTCCTGCTTCTCGGATTTGGTGAATGATTTGACGGATTAAATCTTTCCCCGGCATATCCTTGGGATGGGCTTTGCCAGCAATCACAAACTGTAATTGCCGATCTTTATTGGCCCGCATGATTTTCTTAATCCGTTCTATGTCCCGCATGAACAAGTTCGCCCGCTTGTAAGTGGCAAAGCGACGGGCAAAGCCAATTGTCAAGACACCAGGGTCAAGGACTTCTTGAGCGTGAGCAACTTCGGCTGGACTTGCACCGCGATCGCGTAGGTGCTTTTGTAAGTGTTCCCGCACATACACAACCATCTCTGAGCGACAACGCTCGTGATTGCGCCACAACTCCTCATCAGGAATTGAGCCAACCCGATCCCACAACGGGTCTTCAGCACCTTTCTCTGACCAGCTAGGACCTAAATAGCGGTCATAAAGCTCTTGGTTGGGCTTCGCTACCACGCTACGAGCATGGACTCCATTCGTAATCGCGGTAATCGGCACTTCTACCAAGGGTAGGTTCTCCCACAGCCCTTGGAACATCACCCGTGACACTTCCCCGTGTAACTGGCTAACCCCGTTGATAAAGCTAGCGGTCTTGATCGCTAGTGCTGCCATGCTAAAGGGCGATGCCAAGTTACTAATATCTTCTCGCCCCAGTGCTAAGAATTCCTCTCTCGACAAGCCAAAGATGTTGGCGTAGTGTCCAACGTAGTACATCGCCTTATCTGGGGGGAACAGGTCAAACCCTGCCGAGACAGGCGTATGAGTGGTGAAAAGCTGCGTAGCTTGTGCTACCTGTTTAGCTTCTGCAAAGCTCAACCCCTCGTCCTGAATTAGCTTGCGGATGCGCTCTAGAATCAAGAATGCCGAGTGACCTTCATTTAGGTGATAGACCGTCGGTTTGATTCCTAAAGCTTGCAGGGCGCGAACACCCCCAATCCCCAGCATCATTTCCTGATGAATCCGCATATCCAAGTCACCGCCATACAAGTGGTCAGTGATGTCATGGTCATAGGGATTGTTAGGTTCAATATTTGTGTCAAGTAGATACAAGGGAACCGTTCCCACTTGTACACGCCAGATGCGGGCATAAACTGTCCGACCTGGATAATCTACCTCAATCCGTAGCTCTGAACCATCAGGATTGCGCTCCAGATGCAGCGGCATATTGTAGAAGTCATTAATCGGGTAGCGTTCCTGCTGCCAGCCATCAGCATTGAGATACTGGGCAAAATAGCCTTCTTGGTACAGCAAGCCAACTGCTACTAGGGGCAAACCCAAGTCAGATGCTGATTTAAGATGGTCACCTGCAAGAACGCCTAAGCCACCAGAGTAGATGGGCAAGCAATCGACTAGACCAAACTCAGCACAGAAATAGGCGAAGCATTCTTGAGGTTTGCCACTGACCTCTTCTGAGGCTACCGATTGACTGCTGCCTAACCCACGCTGCTTGCGATACCATGTCCGTTCTTTGAGATACTCGTCTAATTGTCTGGAGGCTCGTTCCATTTGGGCAAGAAAGCCATCGTCCTCAGCCACTTCCTGGAGCCGCGCTTGGCTAATTGTTCCCAGCATTAACACAGGGTTGTGGCGGCTGGACTCCCATAGGTCGCGGTCTAGGCGTCGGAATAAATCTTTAGTTTCGACGTTCCAATCCCAATGCAGATTGTAAGCCAGCTTCCGTAAGGGTTGGAGCTGATCGGGCAAAAAGGGAGAGACGTTGAAGGTGCGAATCGGCTGCATAGAGCGACAAAATTCCAAGTCTTACACGGATTATATTGTGTACCTAGTTCTGCCCAAAGTGGGACACATTTAATACTGTTTTAGTTAACAATTGCGACAAACCTTAAAATAGTGCTGTTGTGGCTAACTATTATCTGCCCTGGCTAGGGGTCAAGGGGAGATCAGTTTGGGGATTGAAACAAGGAGCGATCGCCTTAGTCGGTTTCCTTGAGCAATTACATACATTCCAGGGGTTTGCCAGCGAGAGACTTATCGAAAATTTGCAGGCTAAGAAAGAATTCTCGGTTGCCCCCTCTTATTTTGTCTTTAACGCAGGCTGTTAATGGATGGGGTCAAATAGCGACTTTACCTTGATTACAGCCTATAGTTCGTCTGGAACGTCTTGGAACATTAGTACGTCATAGCCAGTATTAGTCTAGTGGATACAGCAACCAGCATTTTTTGAGGTTTTGTTGGTCTTGGCGTACTCTCTAAGCCAAAAAGGCAACCACCTTTCGGTATGATTATGAGAGTTGTTGCATTTTGTAATGCATAAGACATTCAGCTCTTCATAACTTTGGGAGATACCACTATGCTGACCCTCAAAATTGTTGTCTATATCGTTGTTAGTATCTTTGTTGGCTTATTCGTGTTTGGCTTTTTGTCAAACGATCCATCTCGTAACCCTAAGCGACGGGATTTAGAGTAAACTAGCGTTCGCTTCATCCTTTAGTTTATTGAAGGGCGAGGCGTGCCTCGCCCTGAAGAGTTTCAGTGCGGGGAAAAGGGCACGTCTCGGATCTGTCCCTTCGACTCCTTACTGTTGAAAGATGCCTCAACCAGTTCAGCCGCCTGAGATACCTGCAATTATTGAATTCGTCACCTTTGAGGATGAAGTACAACTTAATAAGTTCTCCCTTGAACCCTCGGCAACGATACCAAGCCGAACACTTCCAGCAGGGGTACTCGCTACACCAACCCCCCCAGAAACATTCGCACCAGAGTCGAGTTCATTGAGGGTTGAAAGAAGTGCTAGCTTGCTGGGTTCTCGGATTTCTGCCAATCATTCCTCACTACCTGTAGCCGTTGAACCAAGTGGACAAGCACAAGTTAGGGAGAGTTCTGTCCCAACTTCTCCGTCAACCGACCAACTCCTAACTGCCTCACCATCCTTGGAACATGGCGAAGCGGAAGAAAAGTCTTCTATCCTAACGTCGGAGGCTCCTAACGTAGTAACGACGGACTCCAATGCTTCTAATCTAGCTAGTGAGCAACCGTCTACAACGACTTCCCTGACACCATCAGACACAACGTCTAATACTTACGAAGTTGCCCCAAACGTTAAGCGTCTGATCACTCAAGAACGTGGTGGATTAGTTAGAGAATTTGAGTTTACTGTGCCTACAGAGACAGAGACTCAACCCTCGCCCAATGAGGACGTTACACCAGCACCAGATGAGGGTGAGGATGAGGATGAGGTTGAAGATGAGGCACCTCCTCCACTTCCTGCAAGCCCTGATGCGACTACCACGCCAACTACACCATTTGGCACAGGTGGTGTGATTGAACTGACAGCAGATCAGCAGGAGTATGATGAACAGCGACAAGTCATTACAGCAACGGGTAATGTCATCTTACGGTTTCGGGAAGCCTTACTCGATGCTGACCGTGTTGAAGTGAATTTGCCAAATCGCATTATCGTTGCTGAGGGTAATGTTGCTCTCACAAGAGGAGAGCAGGTACTACGGGGTGAACGGTTTGAATATTATTTTGTTCAAGATAGTGGTGTCATCCTAAATGCTAGTGGCGAACTGTATACACCGACATCAGGCACTGATTTTGACATTTTTGCCCCGGCTGATGGCAGTACTGGTACTGTAGTTAACCGCCCTGTAAGCGATCGCATTACGAGCAACCAACCCCTAGGGGGAATTACCAATCTACAGGGTTACTCCTTCTCAGTCGGGGCAGGCAGTGAAATCAGCAACGTGGCGACACCACAAACTGGAGGAACTATAACCCAGTTTCGTTATATTGCCGACCGAGTTGACTTCGAGGGTTCAGAAGCGATCGCCACAAATGTCCGGATTACCAATGACCCCTTTTCTCCGCCAGAATTGGAGTTACGAGCAGATACAGCGCGGTTTAGGCGGGTTGAGCCATTAGTGGATGAAATTGTTGCTTCCCGACCTCGCTTGGTATTTGATCAGGGCTTAGAGCTACCAACATTCCGCAATCGTGTCGTGATTGACCGTCGTGAACGGGAACCCGCTTTATTTAACTTTGGGTTTGATAGCGAAGATCGCGGTGGCTTGTTTGTCGAGCGTACTTTTGAGATCGTCAACACTCCAACGGTGCGATTTAATGTCACGCCACAGTACTTTCTTCAGAAAGCAGTCTTTGAAGAGGGTGTTGTTGACCCTTCTGTCTTTGGTGTGAGAGCGCGAGTTAACGCAACTCTAAGTCCTCGGACAACTGTTGTAGGAACAGGTATCCTTACCAGTTTCAATCTAGGTGAGTTAGAAGATGAACTCCGCGCCAGTGTTCGACTACAACAGGGGATTGACATTATTAATCTCCCTCATACCTTAAGTCTGGAATACAGCTATCGCAATCGCCTCTTCAATGGCACCCTTGGTGAGCAAACTGTTCAAAGTAGTCTAGGTGCCGTCCTCTCTTCGCCTAACATCCCGGTGGGCAACACGGGTGTTAACCTGTCGTATCAGGTAGGCGCTCAGTATATCAATGCTGACACTGACCGACTAGACTTGCTCGAACCAATTCGGGAAAACGACCGAGTCAGCTTGGGACGCTATCAAGGTGTTGTCTCCTTGAGTAAGGGTTTTTTGCTTTGGCAGGGTGAAGGCTTACCCGCTACTCCCACAGAAGGATTAAGATACACCCCAGCACCTGTAGTTCCCTACTTGTCACTGAGTACAGACCTCACAGGTGTGGTTAGTGCCTATAGCAACGGTGAGACGCAGGAATCCCTCAGTGGAACCATTGGACTAGTCGGGCAAATTGGACATTTTTCCAAGCCTTTTCTAGACTACACAGGCTTTAATATCAGCTACTCCCAGGTTGTGCGTAGTGGCTTATCACCCTTCCTCTTTGACCGAGATGCTGATACTAGCGTACTTTCCGGAGGCATCACCCAACAGATTTACGGTCCATTCCGAGCAGGTTTTCAGACATCAATCAGCTTAGACAACAATGAGCAAATCAGTACAGATTACTTTTTAGAATATAGCCGTCGTACTTACAACGTCCTCCTGCGTTTTAACCCAGTTTTAGGACTTGGTTCCCTTAGCCTACGGATTAACGACTTTAACTGGACAGGTAATCCAGGTTCATTTAGCGGTGCAGATGTTCGCCCTGTTGTACAGGGAGTCACCCGCTAACTTAAGCATCGTATAAAAAATACTCTTGGGCTTTTCCAGTTTCTGACTCGTGTCAGTTGCCAGGAGTCAGTTTTTTGGACTATTCACTACTGACTACTGACAAATAATCTCTAGCAAAAGGCAGAGGATAGAAGGCAGAAGGCAGAAGAGATGCATATTGACGTGTCAAGGTTTCAGTAGTTGGCGAGAGTCAAGAGTAGCCTTAGCGACACCAGGCTTCAAGGTGTTAGGAGAGAAAGATGTTCCTTCCTTCGTTATCCGCATTACGCACCGCCTACATCACGTTATGTAGACGGCACTAGAACCTGTAGAGATAGATCAAAAATTCAGTTTGTTGGCACAACAAATACTGGAATTGTTGGTTCTTGAGAAGGTGGAGGGGGTAGGGTTTGAGGGCTAGTGGTAGGCGTATCTCCTGGAACAACTGGCTCAGCTTGTTGTGGTGTTGTCGGTACTACGAACACAGGGGTTCCGGAGCGTTGAGCAGGTGCAGGCGGTAGAGGTTGTGGTCTGGTGGCAGGACTACCTACTTCAGGAGGAGTTGTTCCAGCTTGTGGCTTGGTGAAAATTAATTCCCTTACAGGTTCCGATATCGGGTCTGATGGTAGAGGTTGAGGACTAGGAGGTAGCGCTTGAGGGTTGGAAGGGTTGGGAATAGATTCGCGAGTATAGGGAGTGGCTGAATCATTGGTGAGATAGACGTGACCTAAAGCTTTGCCTTGGTAGGTTCTCTTGGTAAACCGCCAACCTGGATTGAGAAAAATTTTCTCAAAGCCATCACCTAGACCCATTGTTCTGCCAATTTCAATTTCTGGAGCTTTACGGTCTGTACGGTGAGTGCCAACCAGCAGCAATTCTCCGTTACGCTCAACAAGCCTAATGAGGTACTGTAAGCCCATATCTTCCCCATTCATACGGATCGAATAGCCGTTGCTATCTGTTTTGCGATCGCATATGCCAGTGAAGTTAAAATTCAAAAGAAGAGGGTCTACACTAACTGGATTACTGCCGCTTTCACTCCAGCAGGGCTGTTTGCTTGAGATTTGTTCGATGATTAAGAGTTGATTTTTGTTTTCGCCGTAGGGGGCAGCTACAGCAATGAGATTATTTTGGTCGAGTTCTATGTTGTCAAAGGTGGCAGCCGTTGTCGGATTCAATGCCCCTACGCTTAAGAATGAAGCTGTAGTGAGTGCAGCGACTTGGAGCCATCGTAAAGTATTCATGATTCAAGCAATTAGACTAATTCTTGTAGTTTAAGTAGACGCTTATCGAGCAATTTAGCTCCCTTTTTTTGAGATTTTCCATTTTAGAGTTTTATGTAGGAATCAAAATTTAGGGAGAATCGTTTGGGAGCGGTTTAACCAAAAAAGTAAGAACAGTCTCATCAACACCCTTGAGTTCAAGAGGACTGAACCTAGTGATTGCGTCATCTTCTAGATAATCTGCCACGGCGGCTGAGACAAGAATAGAATTCGGTTTGGCGGCTTCTTGCAGGCGTGAGGCAATATTCACAGAAGGACCAATCGCTGTATAGTCTGACCGTTCTGCGCCTCCGAACATTCCTACGACAGCCGTTCCCTGATGAATCCCACAACGAAATTGCACGGGTGGAGGACCATTTCCACCAACAATTCCTTGTGCTTGCCAGCGTTCGTTGAGCTTATCTAGGGAACGAAGCATTTGCCGCGCTGCTCCAATTGCCCGTCGTACCTGCTCATTCGGTGTCAGTTCCTCTGGGGCACCGAAAATTGCTAAGATTCCATCTCCCATGAACTTATCAACGGTGCCGCCATTATCAAACACGGCATGAGTCATAGATTCTAGGTACTCATTGAGCAACTCAGCGACACGACGCGATCGCAAGGTGTTCGCTAACTTGGTAAAGCCAACAATATCACTAAATAACGTCGTGATTAAGCGAGGTTCCGGACGCAAATCCAGCGATAGTTCACCCCTTGCCGCTTTCTCCACCATTGCAGGTGGTAAGAAGCGTTTTAGCACTGACTCTGTTAGATAAGTATTCAGTTCAATCACTCGTTGCTCATTTTCCTGAAGTGCTAACAGATTCCGGACTTCTGCCAACAATTCCCGGTCATTGAAGGGTTTAGAGAGATAAGCATCCGCTCCCTCCTCTGTACCCTCAATTCGTGTTGCTTCATCAGCTCTGGCGGTGAGTAGGATAATTGGGGTGCCTCTCAACTCCTCTGAGCCACGAATTAGGCGAATTAAATCTAACCCCGATACTAAAGGCATCATCAAGTCCGTAATAATCAGGCGAGGACGATGCTTCTCGGTCATCCGGAATCCTTCATCCCCATTGTGAGCTAGCCAAACTTGATAACCCGTTTGACGTAGGATGCGAGATACATAGTTCCGTAAATCTGCGTTATCGTCTACTACCAAGATGCTCGCTTGGCGATTCGAGATTGGGGATGAAGAAGATGGGCTGAGTTCCTGTGCAGTTTCCCCCTCCTCACTCAGGCTCTGGGTTCCCTCATCTTCAAAGGATAATTCAGCTTCTAGATCAGCTAATTCTACAGCAGCGCGACTAGACTGAATTTCTATGGGGACTTCCAGTACTTGCTCCAGTGGCAGGTGGGATGTACCTATCTGTAACCAAACGGTGAAAGTCGTGCCTTCTGAGTAAACCGACTCCACAGAAATTTGACCACCATGAAGTTCCACCAGTTCTTTCACTAAGGCAAGTCCTAAACCACTGCCTTCATGACTTCGATTCAGTGACCCTTCTGCCTGTCGGAAGCGCTCAAACAAGTGAGGAATTTGTTCTTTACGAATGCCAATGCCTGTGTCTATAACCTGCATCCGTACATGGTCACCTGCGGGTTCTACCTTAAGAGTGATACTTCCGCCAGCATTGGTAAATTTCATGGCATTTGACAGCAGGTTATAAAGCACCTTGTCAAATTTTTCCATATCTAGATAAACTGACCCACAAGGTGTTAGTTGGGTCGAGATGGATATGTTTTTTTTCTCACAATAAGGTCGAAAGGTTTCAACAATTTGGTTAACAAATTTGACTAAGTTACAGGGACGGAAGCTGGCTTGCATCCGACCTGCATCGAGTCGCTGGATATCAAGTAACTGATTGACTAACCGCAATAAACGTCGAGAATTCCGTAGAGCGATCGCACTTTGTTCGTAGGGTAAATCTTTGTGTTGCTCCACAACGGACTCTAGCGGACCAATCATCAAGGTTAGAGGTGTCCGGAATTCGTGAGAAACATTTTGGAAAAACTCCGTCTTCTGTCGGTCTAATTCCAGCAACCGCTCTGCTTGCTGACGAGTTTTCTGATAGAGTCGTGACTGTTGAACTGCGATCGCGGCTTGTGCCGCAACGGCTTGTGCTAAATCAATTTCTGACGAGAGCCACTGGCGAGGTTTGTAGATTTGGCGCAGCGTAATGCTACCAATAATTTTGCCCAAGCCTCGTCCCGACGTTCCTGGTGTCGATACTACATCATAAGCACTATCGCTAGCACTAATACTATCGCTATCGGAAAGCAACGGTACCACTAATAGTGCCCGTGCTGGCTGCCGCAGGGGTAAGTCAAATCCATTCATTTCTGGAGAGACTGCCAAGTCATTGATCACCACTGGCTGCTGCGTAGTCACAAGCTGCTGTAATACTGGATTCCCAGCAATGGGAACAATCGACTGAGGCAATTGACCTGAAGGAATGGGATGATTGGGAGAAAAAGGGGCAGAGTGATTATTCCCTCCGCTTTTTTCTGAGGTTAGTGCTGCGTGTACCCAAGGAATACCGTTTTCACTGGTGGGATCATCTGCCCATCTTTGGATTTCTCCATCTGGCTCAGTTCCTAAGACTTGTGCTGATTTTCCGTCATACAAGCCAACACATTGAACAAACTCATCCTCTTCTCGCCATAGAGAAAGGGCACAACCGTCAACCTGTAGTGCTTGTCCTAATCCTTGAGTAATTGCCGTGAAGATTTTTTGCGGATCTAGTGTTGAGCGAATCGCTGTTGTGATGGTGTTGACAAGTGCCTGTCGAGTTGCCAAAGCGCGAAGCTGCTCATAGGCTCGTGCTTGGGAAAGGGCGAGAGCGGCTTGATCGGCAACCATGACCACTAACTGTATTTCGTCATTTTGCCAAACATAAGGCTCCCCGCATTGATGCAAGGCTAGCACCGCCACCAACTCCTGTTGACTAATCAGGGGTACCACTAAGCTTGAGCGGATATCTGCTTGCTGATAAGCGATCGCACGTTGTCGAATTTCTGAGCTGTCATCTGCAAAGCGCTCATCGGTGAAGACATCGTTGATCACTTCAACGTCCTGAGTTTCCCATACGGTCTGTTCTAACGATGAGGGGTAAGGAGATTGAAGATTAGGAATTGGCGGTTGGGATGATGTGGATGAGCTATTTTTCTCATTTTTTATTCCCTCATCTGTAGTCCCTTGTTCCTTTTCTCCATTCTCAGAATGCAGTGAGACTTGATTTTTCTGGTAAACGAACCATTGATCAACTAATCGCTCATCTTGGAAAGGACGCAGAAGGCAGATATCGACCTCCATGAGATGACCCACTGTTTCAACAATCCGTTGTAGGATTTCCTGTAGAGGAGAGCCACCACTTCCCCCATACTGGGCGTTGCGAATTGTATTAGTAACAGTATTTAGGAGTGATTCTCGGCGAAGCGCTCGACACAGTTCTGCTGTACGAACCTTGAGAACGTTATGGGTATCCATGGCTTGCCGCACCACGGCTCTAAGTTCATCAGCATTCCAAGGTTTAGTGACGTACTTGAATACCTTACCGGAGTTGATGGCTTCTACCAGGTCTTCAACATCGGTGTAGCCAGTCAGGATAATTCGGATAATATCCGGGTATTGAGTCGCGGTAAGGCTCAGAAACTCAGTGCCGCTCATTAATGGCATACGCTGATCAGAGATGATTACCGCTACATCTCCTTCGTTTGCCAAAATCTCTAAGGCAGCAGGCCCGTTGTCTGCTCTCAAGACTCTGTACTCTCGATGGAAAGTCCGATAGAGCAAGTCAAGGTTATCTGGTTCGTCATCGACAACCAGAAGTTTGGGCCTAATAGTTTCTTGGGATCTCATGCACCGCTCTCCTGCTGCCAGGGTTTGTCGGATAAAAACAGTCTGCACACTTTTGACAGATTCTCTTCTTTTTAGGATGGCTGACTCGGTGAGCCAGTACGACTAGGGTCAGTAGTCCTTAGAGGCGGTTTATGCCAGACTTTCTGGCTTGTTCCGAGAGACTCCGGATTTGTAGGTTATTGGTTGTGCACCCCAATTAATCTTAATTTTTGTTTTCCAGTATGGTTATATACTTTGGCAAAAGTGATGGGAGAGAGGTAGCAATTGTCATCTGTTGTTTTCTAGCTCAAGGGCGAGGTTTCTTTTGCTGTGATTTAGGCAAACGCTAAACGTGAGGCTTAGTTCCGGCGATCGCACTTTGAGTGAGAGCAACAGTAGATAAACCTTACACCCCTCACCTTCCAACTCGTAAAACTGCACTTGCAGCTATGTTAGTTCTTTACGTTTGCCCACTGGAAAATTGCTTCTAAGGTTTTGGTGTGCTAACCCGTGCCGACTGCTTTGATCACCGTTATAAACCCTGCTCTTCTTACACTAGTAGTGAAATCAGGCTGTTAGAAACATACTTTCATGATCTTCAGCCATCCGGACGATGGGTAATTTGATGCTGTGTCTTGGGTATTGGTTATTCGATGCACTTTGTACAATACTATCCTTGTTCCGCTCCGAAAGCATTGAGACGGGAGCTTTGGTGAAAAATGGCACCCTGAAAAACGCACAGTTGTTGTAAAATCGCCTGACAGACTTCTGTTGCCTTCTAAAGATTCATGAGGGTTGGTTGTTAGTTCAGGGCATTGCCTGTCGCTTCTATAGCGTGTCTCTACCAGCAGCTAGTGTCTGTAAAACGCTCTGCTGATGGAAACTCCTGCTTTTGATATGAGAGTAAAATTTAGATGCATCGCATGAGTTTTCTGGAAAATCTTAGTCCTAAGACTCCGAGCTAAGTACAAACCAGCAAGCTTGAACTCTCGGCTATTGGCTCACCAGTCTTTTGCCTCTCCAGTTGATTAGAGGCTGAATGCTTATGTTGCTCAAGCGATTTCTCACTGACATTTGTAAATTTTTGATACTTTGTTTGTATTCAACGTTTTCAATTGTTTTATCTAGTCAAATATTTTTGTGGTTGTGAACCTCTGCTTCTCTTTCTTAACGTCCTACCAACCTACTGCTGCGAGTCAGGATGCCTTAGCTGCTGATGCATCCCACTTCACGATTCGTACAGCTCAAGTTCAAGATCTAGCTAGTCTGGCAGAAATGTTGACGGATAGCTTTCACTCTCGAAGCGGGATTATGGGTTGGGCTTACCCGGTGTTGCGATTAGGAATCTACGAAGATTTACGCAATCGACTTCGCTCAACGGCACCTCACTATGTCTGTTTAGTTGCCCTTGCTGTTATTTCTGGTGTCGGTGGTACCCGTGAGGAGCTAGCAGGCACTGTAGAAATTGCGCTTCGCTCTCCTTCTTCCTGGCAACCCCGTCGCTCTCAGTATCCTTACATCTCTAACCTGGCAGTGAGCAAGTCGTGTCGGCGGCGGGGAGTAGCCAAGCAATTGCTCTTGGCTTGTGAGCAAACAGCTGTAGATTGGGGTTTTCCAGATATCTATCTCCATGTGCTGGAAAATAACCATCAGGCACGGCAACTTTATCTCAAGGCTGGATATCAACTGCACCAGATTGAGCCTAGCTATGGTGCATGGCTCTTAGGGCATCCTAAACGCTTGTTATTACAAAAGCACCTAAGTACTACTCCAAACTCGTGAAAATTTGTTGAATCTGATACAAAATAGGATTGAATCAATGAAGAGAAGAAGAAAAAGGAGCTGAATAAATAAGGAAGATTGCAAGTCTGTGTTTCCACTTGCAGCTTTACAATTGCTTTAAAAACTTCCTCTTTTATAATGTCTTAACAATTGGATAGGCTAATCTTAACAGTAGAATCTACTGAACACAATCTTTCATGCACCTAAGCTACATGCCATAAAATAGAGTAACAAAGCTGACGAGCAATGATACTGAGCTGAGGCAAGTTTGTCGTGATGATTGCAAACAGATGGTAGACTAATTCTCTCTTCTTGTACGTCCTCAAGAACTTACCCCAATTGAGTTCGTCAGTTGTGCTTTCAGTCTGGGTGTTTCCCTACTCGGAGAAATTAAGCAACACGAGTTGAGATGGATAGCGAGAATAAACAGCGTTGCCAGACAGCTCTTTATGAAGAGGAGGTTCTTGCCCGCAGTACAGGTTTCGCCAACTCTCAAGGCTATGGTGGCATGAATCAGGAAAGCCTGAACCCCCGCAAGGATCAGATTCAAGACTCACAGGCATCAAGAATCCTGGCACAGCTGCACGACAAACAGCTGTTGATTGTTAATAGTCGGCGTCGCAACGGCTTAATTCTTTATAAGCGACATCATGCTGAATTTGCAGGACCTGGGGCAGCTGTAGGAGGCGTTTTTGATCTAGATTGCCAGCGAGTGTTGCCAGTTGGGAATCTCTCGTTGATTACCCCTGAATCACCGGATGAGCGACAGCGAGCTTATTTGATTCGGCGGCAGTGGATTAATCTGACTAAAAAGATTACAGAGAAGTCTGTGCCCTTAGAACGTGCTCAGATGATTCTCAATCAGTTTGATAATTACTTTGACTCTGAAACCATTGCCCAGTTGCCAGATGAAGCCTTCGCGCTGTTGGTAGGTGTTTTACCCCATACGATTGGGAAGGTGCGTAACACGGCTGACCGTGTGGATGTCATTGAGACTTAGGATCATGGATTGATTGACCTCCAATTCCTTGGGTAGGGACAGGGCATGTGATGGCTCTAAAGGTTTTAATTTTTGTAAATTATTTAACCCCATATTCCCAAGTAGGCGCTCTGTGAGTACAAAAACTAACAGAGCAACAAATGAGGGTTTTGCTTTCTCAAAGACCTCATGCCTACGAAAGAGCGCATTTGTCAAGTCCTAAAACGTGTGGAAATTTTGGTGATGGTCATGGGAGTGCGTCTGCTGGTCTACACTTTGGCGAGAGCAACAGTGTGAGCGCTACATCTAAGGCAGGAAATGACTTACAAAAGTAATGCCAAAACTTAAGTCAAAGAAGAAAGTCAAAAAACATTTAAAGAGCGACTCAACTCTAAGCTTAAAGGAACGTTTAGCCAAAAAGCGGAAGGCACAGATAGCACGTAAGGAACTGATTCAATTCCTAACAATCAGTGTCTTCCTTGCGGCGGTTCTTGGTATCGTACTCAGTCTAGTTGTGGGTTTAAAAGCAGGTGTTGCTGCCCTTGCAATCCCATGTCTAGGCTTCGCTTATAAGTATCCCCGTCAAGCACTTTGGTTTTTTCTTTTTTATCTCCCGATTAATGGCACTGTTACCTACTGGGTAGGTGGAGGAAATGCTGTATTTCAACTCGCTAAAGATGCTTTTTATCTTCCCGCCCTCATTGCCTTAATTCAGCAGTGCCAGCGCAAAAAGCAACCAATCCTAATTCCCAAAAAGTTGATGACTACTTTGGGTATTCTCTTAGGGTTATCTGTCCTAACGTTGCTTTTTGTCAATGGGTCTTTACAGTTGTCTGGCAGTGAAGAGGGAAAAACATTTTTTCAGGGCATTTTAGGTCTTAAAGTTTTAATTGGATATGTTCCCCTAATATTCTGTGCTTACTACCTAATTGAGACTAAAAAGCACTTGCTCTTTTGCACTCGACTGCATCTAGTAATGGCAATTGCTTGCTGTGTCCTGGGCTTAATGCAGTACTTTATGCTCGTTACAGGTGTATGTGCTGGCACTGATCATCTTTCTGGAGCTGATTTATTTAAAGCAACGCTAGAGGCTAAATGTTTTGTCGGTGGGGCTTTAGTTTATAGCCCCTCACAAGATATAATCCGCTTGCCAGGAACATTTGTTTCTCCTTGGCACTGGGCTTGGTTCCTCATTGCTAATAGTGCTTTAACATTTGCAAGTGCCTTTAATGACCCTTCTCTCTTCTGGCGAACTGGTGGTTTAGTTGGCATGGCATTAGTCTTTATTAACGCTGTAATTTCGGGTCAGAGAATTGCCCTTGTTTTAGTACCAATTGTTATTGCCATCTTGCTGATTCTTACAGGACAGGTGGCGAATCTTAAACGGTTTTTGCCAATTGGGTTAGGACTCGCTCTGGTGCTAGGAATTGCCGCAACAACTAATCCAACGATTGTTCAGGAGCGCTGGGATAGTACAGTCAGTCGTTGGGAAGCTTCACCCCCCCACGCCTTTATCTTGGGGCAATTTGATTGGGCAATTAATGAAAAGCCAGGGTTGTTAGGAAAAGGTTTAGGACGAGCAACGAATTCTACTCGAATCTTTGGTGAAACGAAGCTTGTTGAAACGTTCCACCCGAAACTCCTCTATGAAATCGGTCTTTTGGGTTTGTTGGCATTCCTAGCTTTCGTGACGCACTTAACGATGATTACGTTTAAGGAGTATCGCTCTGTCCGGGACAAAAGCTTACGCAGCTTTAGTTCAAGTTTTTGGGTGTTTGTCCTGATTATCAGTTACTTTCCCTATTGGTATCCTTTGGATACAGACCCAGTTGCTGTTTATTACTGGTTTTTTGCAGGCGTAATTTTAAAGTTGCCAGAAATAGACCGCCAAGAGCTGGAAAAGCTCAGATTGGTAGAGGAGAATGAGCTTCAACCGAAAAAGAAGCGAAAAAGCAAAACATCTAGAAAGCAGACTGTTGCCAAACTATCTTCGTAACAATTACCAACGCAAAACAACTGTGCAGTGCCCTTTAATCTCAGTAATTATCCCTACTTACGGGCGAGAAGAACCGCTGCGGGATACCCTTGAAGACGTGTTAAAGCAAGACTATCCAGCTTTTGAAATTCTGGTAGTTGATCAAACCCCAACGCACCAACCTCAAACTCAAGCCTATTTGGAGCAACTGGCTGACGAAGGTAAGATTCGCTGGTTCCGTGTTGACTGGGCAAGTTTACCTGGTGCAAGAAATTATGGGGTAGGGAAGGCATCAGGGGAAATTGTTCTTTTTATTGATGATGACGTTCAAATGCCAGCAGGATGTTTAAAAGCTCATGCGAGTAACTACCACCGTGAGGACGTTGGGGCAGTTGCAGGGCGAGTATTTGACCGGATGAAGCTGACAGAAAAAGGGGACTGGCAAGTGGGCAAACCTCTTCCTGACTCTCAATCCCTAACCCCTAATCCCGAATTCCAAATTGAGGATTTGCCGCCAGAGGCGATGGATGCTGGAATTGCTTGGTACTACATTGACTTAGTACATACTGTGAAGCCCCAGCGCGTCATCTCGGCAAGAGGCTGCAATATGTCCTTTCGCCGTGAAATTTTTACGAAGTATGGGCTGCAATTCGATGAGCGGTTTCGGGGAAGCGCAGTGCGGGAGGAGTCGGATTTTTGTCTACGGTTACGTGGCACAGGATACCAAATTTGGTATGACCCTGATGCCTATTTAGTACATTTGGGAGAGGAGACAGGTGGCTGTCATGATATTAGTACGCGATCGCTTCAATACCAACTGACTTTCTACCACAATCACTTCCTGATGGGGCTGAAAAACCTTACCGTCCGTGAGCAGCTACGTCTGTATAGTCGTCTATTTGACTGCCACGTTCTAGGGCATCCTCCTTGCTACAAAAGTGGTTCTCCTATCAAAATCATCAGTCGCGCTGGTTTCTATATCTTGGGCTTTCTTAACGCTCAAGCTACTCTCATCAAATCCATTTGGGATAGTGGTCAAGTCTACACTCAACAAGATGCTAACTACAGCAAAAGGCAGAGGGCAGAGGGCAGAAGGCTTTTATGAATAAGGATTTTCAGCCATTCCTTGTGAGCGATAGCGCCTGGTGTCTAATCTCCAATTAAGATGAGGCACGAGCGGCTTGAGCAAGGATTTTGACGAGTTGTACTAACTGCGGCTTGTCAAATGCTTGAACAATTGCCTTAGCGGCGGATTTAGGTTCTACAGTAATCGTTATCTGTTTAGGAGTAGTCGCTGGTGGGGTGACGGGTGGTTTCTCTTGTGACTTACTAGAGGTGGCGCTGGCAGGTGTTGCCGCCGTAAGTTTCTGTAAGGCTGGACTCAACGTCAAGGCACTACTGTTTCCTGCTTGTAGTTGATCACTGGCTGTTTTAAGTTCCTTAATCACCACTGGTGCTAACGCTTGAAATGAGTTTTTTGGATTGGCGATCGCTTTATAGGAAACTTGTATTAGCCGCTTCCAATCTTCATTTCCTGTCTCAAGTTGCACTAGGCGCTTGCACAATATCTGAAGTTTTTGACGACTGGCTGGACTGTCTTGTTGTTTAAACAACTGCAACATCTGTTTGAGGATTTCCATGACTTGGGAGGCAAAGTTAGGAGAACTTTTCCCTTGAGTTTTCTCTTGCTTGAGTGAAGGTGTTGGACTTGCTGCTGTTGCAGGTTCATCAGCGCCAGTCACCTGCCGATTGAGGTAACTTTGCAACTGGCTAAAGCTGGGTTCTGCGGCTTGCACCGTTTTGTTGGCTTCCTCTTCCCTTAAACCAAACGGGCTTTGTAGCTGTTCAATTAAGTCTTTTAGGGTATCGTATCCCCGCAAAAACAACGTCTCTAGTTGTTGGTCAACATTAATGGGATGTTCTTTGAGAATCTTGAAAGAATCCTCTAGTCGATGAGCTGTCTTTTGAATACTGCCAAAGCCCAGCATTGCAGCACCTCCTTTGACAGAGTGGGCGGCGCGAAACATTTCATTCACTCGCTCCGGTTCTTTTACAACCGAGGGCAAATCTAATAGCCCTTTCTCAAGGGTTTCCAAGTGTTCTTTAGCTTCTTCAATGAAATAGCCTAAAATTCTTTGCTGGTTTCCCGCATCCACGGCAGTTTCCCCTGTCAGATCGTTGTGTGTACTCAGGCTTGCAAGGACTACCCTGGTTGATGTTAGCACTGAACACGATCAAGCAAATGGATTGCCAACTCTACCAGTAAGACTCTTTTTTTAGAGTAGACACCATACGCGATCGCGCACAACGAAGGAATGAAAATTTCCTCCTCTGCCTCCCTTATTGCCCCTGCTATTTCAACTTAGCGGAAAAAAGCAACGCGCTTGCTCTCATATCGAACAAAAAACCTCAGCTTCGGCAAGTTCAGAATCACCTCTAACTCCTGCTCAAGCTCAACGATTCTCCCGTGACTTGGTTCCATCTAGATCCCAAAATTTTTTCCAAGAAGGACAAGAGAGGCTGGAAAGAGAAATTCTTCTTCTGCGTCAGAGACAACGTTCGGAGCAAGAACCTATTCTCAAGGTTAGAAGCAATAATGACATTGATCAGCTTCCCCAAGCAGATATCGAATCTCTTCCTTCTTTGTTAGCGCTCGATCAAGAGTTCTAAGCGGTTATTGAAGTTTTGCCGCTTCCCATTAAGTACAACAGCGCCATCCGCACCGCAACACCGCTCGTTACTTGCTGGGAAATCAAGCTAAATTGAGGGTCATCCATTAAATCAGATGTGATTTCTACTCCACGATTTACGGGGCCTGGATGCAGAACTTTGACATCAGGGTGGCAGAGTTTTAAGCGATCGCGTGTAATCCCATAACGCTGATGATATTCTCGCAAACTCGGCAACAGATGCGCTGTCATCCGTTCCTTTTGCAAGCGTAAGGTCATCACAAAATCAGCATCTTTTAATGCCGGTTCGATCTCCCAGTGGATGAATAACTCTCCAGGTCTACCAGTAACACTCTGGGCAAACAATTGAGGCACTAGAGTCGGGGGACCCGCTAAATGTACCTTGGCACCTGTAGCTGTAAGGCTCCAAATATTAGAACGAGCGACTCGTGAGTGTAGAATATCCCCAACAATTGCAATTTTCTTACCCACCAGTAGTTCTAAGCGAGGGTGTTCAACGTCTATAAGAGAACAGATAGTAAATAAATCCAGCAACCCTTGAGACGGATGTTCGTGTTGACCATCACCTGCATTGAGGACACCAACCCGAACGCCAAGTCGATCCATCTCAAACGCGATCGCCTGCGGTACCCCTGCCTCTCGATGGCGAATCACCATCATATCGGTTCCCATTGCCAGATACGTCTTCGCGGTATCGAGAATCGTTTCACCTTTCGTGAGAGATGATGTTCCTGGCGTAAAGTTAAGAACGTCTGCTGACAAGCGCTTTGCTGCCAGTTCAAAACTGCTACGGGTGCGGGTAGAGGGTTCAAAAAACAAATTAGCAACCATCTGACCTTGCAACGTAGGTACTTTTTTTGTCCGCCGTGAGAGTACCTCTCGAAAACTAGCAGCGGTTTGCAACACTGTGTCGTATTCAGTGGGAGCAAAATCCGCGAGGGAGAGAATATGGCGGCGAGTCCAGGTAGTTGTAGCCATGCACAAGTCAGGAGTCAGGAGTCAGGAGTCAAATTTCAGCGTTGTCTCCTGTCTTGAAAATAGGTGAGAGGAGACAGGTGGTAGGGCAGAGGGAATTTTCCTCTTTCGTTGTGAGCGATCGCTCATGGTGCCTAGCTTGAAAAACGCTGAATTCTGAATTCTAACCGCTGAAGGATTATCTCGATACTAACTTCAAAGTGACTGAGATCAAACAGACCAAGGTGAACAAGCCTATTGATCTAGTCACAAAATCAGCATAACTACAGCCAGAACAGGAGTTAAGGGAATTACCTTTTGAAAAGGCGCGATCGCATCCATCCTATACAGAGGCTATATCCAGGGGTTACTCTATTGGCTTTTTAGTTCGTAAGAAAGAAAATTTTAAAAAATCTTTATCAATTAGTAGTTTCTTTAATCACTTATCAAATAGTCTGCTCTTCCTTATTCTAGGAGTTCCTACACTTTTCGATGCTCCTAAACTAAGGAATCTCACGATCCGGAATCTGCCTAAAAATCCTTGAAAAATGGGCTACTTACCGGAAACGCATATGAAGCTAAAGACAAAGTTTATTTCAGGTTTTTTGGGTATTGCCTCACTGGTAGCCGTATTGGGTATTATTAATATTCAAACAAAAAAAATTGTTGATGAACAGTTTAATAAAATTACTGAAAGCACAACTCGGCAGCTCATTGCCTTGGATCAGGTCAAAGTTGCTTCTGTAACAATCGCTTCTGAAATATACGACTATGCAGTAATCAAAAATGAATCAAGCTACATCAATCCTAAAAGCAAAGTTGCAGCAACACTACAAGAAAACAGAAACCAAGAAAAAGAAGCCTTTCAGAAAGCAGTAGAAAATCTAGATCAATCATTAGAAAATTTGCAAAGGTTTTCTAAAACCTCTCAAACACAAGATGTTCATAAAAGGCTTTTAGAACTCAGATTACCGCTTACAGAAACGGGACAAAAAATTATAGATTTAAAGGAAGCAAAACTTAAAGGAGAAAATATTCTCCGTCAAAAACAAGAGTTTGAGCAAGCTGAAGCACAATTTATAGAGATAGTTGATCAGGCGATCGCACTCAACATGGAAGCCCTTGAGCGTGAGAATCAGACAGCTAACCGTAATTCCACCTATTCTCTAATTATCAATCTAACCTCTTTCACGCTAGGGGTTGCTATAGCAATTATTTTTGGCGTTCTCTTAGCAAATAAAATCACTAAACCCCTCACAAAGCTCAAAGATGCCGCCACTAAAATCGGAGAAGGAGATTTTGATATTCAAGTCGATATAAAAACTAGAGATGAGTTGAAGATTCTAGGGGATGCCTTCAACCATATGACCAAAAAGCTACAAGAAACAACTGTCTCTAAATCTTATCTCGATAATATCATCAGCTCTTTAAGTGATGCCCTAATAGTCCTTACTAAAAATAGCACTATTGAAAGCTTTAACGAAGCGACATTATTTCTGTCAGGCTATGAGCGCAATGAGTTGCGTAATCAGCCATTAACTATCTTTTTTAGAGAAAATAATTTCTTGGCTTATTTAGAAGCCAATGGCTCAGACCAAAGTGGCTTCCTCGGAAGACGAGAAACAATTTTCTATGCCAAAGATGGTCGGGAAATTCCCGTATCTGTAACCGGATCAGTCATGGAAAACGGGGCGGGTAAGATTCAGGGAATCGTCTGTTTAGTACAGGATATATCAGCCCGCAAACAAGCAGAGGAGGCGCTACGCCGACAAGCTCTGATGTTTGAAACCATTTATGATGGCATCATCCTCACCGATTTGGCAGGTCGTATCCTCGACTGGAACCCAGCGGCTGAGCGGATATTCGGGTATGAAAAAGCTGAGATGTTAGGCAAAACCTTTGGAGTTGTCTACCAGCCGGAAGAAGCAACAGTGCTGACTCAGCAGATGATTTATGGCTTGATGAGTGAGGGACGCTGGACTAGGGAGATTCAGTTTACCCATAAAGAAGGTACTGAAGGAGTCTGTGAAACAGTTGTCGTACCGCTACGGGATGATCAGGGTCAACCCATCGCGGCGATTGGAGTCAACCGCGACATTACCGAGCGCAAGCAGTACGAAAATAAATTGGTCGAAGCACGAGAATCTGCTGTTGAAGCCGCACGGGTAAAAGCTCAATTCTTAGCAAACATGAGTCACGAAATCCGCACTCCGATGAATGGGGTGATGGGTATGAGTGAATTACTCCTAAGCACTGAACTTACGGCTCGACAACTAGACTTTGTAAAGACATTGCAAGTAAGCGGAGAGCATTTGTTGAGGGTCATTAACGATATTCTTGACTTCTCCAAACTCGAAGCTGGGGAAATGCGGCTGGATACCGATGAGCTTAACTTAAACCGCTGCTTAGAAGAAGTATTGGATTTGTGTAGTCCCCAGGCTGATGCCAAGGATTTAGAACTGGCGCTTTTGGTCGATACTGAAGTGCCACGACAACTTTTGGGGGATGCAGGTCGTTTGCGGCAGGTTCTCACCAATCTAGTGGGAAATTCGATCAAATTCACTGGCGCGGGAGAAGTTGTGATTCATGTGTCTGTCAACAGTCAGTCGGACGACGAGGAACAGGCGCAATTACGGTTTGCCGTCAAAGATACAGGCATTGGCATTGTTCCAGAAGAGCAAACCAAGCTATTCCAAGCCTTCTCACAAGTCGATGCTTCCACAACTCGCAGATATGGCGGTACCGGATTAGGTTTAGCAATTTGCAAGCAACTTGTGGAGATGATGGGAGGTGAAATTGGTGTAGAAAGTGAACCTGGAGTCGGCTCTACGTTCTGGTTCACGGCTACTTTTACTAAGGTGGCTGTTGACTCTACCAAAGAAGTAACTGAACGGGTTTCTAGCAACGTACAAACGTCTCCTGAAACCTTGACAGGGAAGAGGGTGTTGGTCGTGGACGATCGCCCAATCAATCGCCAAATTGTGCAGTATCAGTTAAGTGCCAAGGGAATGGAAGTGGATGAAGCGGATAACGGCATTATTGCGCTGAATGCCTTGCAAGCCGCTGCTGAAGCTGGAAAACCCTATGATGTCGCGCTGCTGGACATGAAAATGCCCAAAATCGACGGTTCAACCTTAGGACGACTAATTCTCTCGGAACCGGATTGGGCACAGACGAAATTAGTGTTGATGACTTCTATTCATGCAGGGGATTCGGCTCAACCGCTTCTCAGAAGCGGGTTTTCTGATTATTTAGTTAAGCCAGTGAAAGAATCCCAACTCGTGGAGTCTTTGCTAAAGGTGCTGGCGACTGAAGAACCGTTGTTAGCCAGCAATACTTTGTCCTCAGGGAATGAAGGTGCCAACCCTGTAGGACAAAGCAAAAGTTTGAAAATTCTCTTAGTGGAAGATACTCCGATTAACTTGAAATTAGTACGGCATCAGGTGCAAATATTAGGTCATCAATCAGATGCGGCGGAGAATGGTCAACAAGCTCTTGACAAATTGGCTAAAAACCAATATGACATCGTGCTGATGGATTGCCAGATGCCTGTGATGGATGGCTACACGGCAACACGAGCTTTACGCCAACGAGAAGGGACAGAGCATCATACCATCGTGATTGGGATGACCGCTTATGCGATGCAGGGCGATCGCGAAAAGTGTCTGGAAGCGGGTATGGATGACTACCTTAGTAAACCCGTGATGGTAAAGAACTTGGCACCAGTGCTGGAGCGATGGTCAGCCACACTTAAGAAAGACTCCCACGAAGAAACAAGCGAGACTGATACTCTCAGCCCTATCGATCTCGATCCTGGCGTAGATATCGTTGATTGGGTTCGTCTCAAGGAAATCTCAGAGGGAGATTCTGCCTTTCAACTGGAACTGGTACAAGGATTTATCAAAGAGGGAGGCAGCTTCATTGCCCAAGCTAAACAAGCCCTAGTCGATGAAGATTGGAACACTCTAGGGAATAAAGCTCACCAAATCAAAGGTGCAAGTGCCTCGGTAGCTGTGCAAGTGATGCCAGAGGTAGCGCGTCAACTCCGTAATGAGGCACTAGGCAACAATCGGGGAAATGCAGCTAAGTTAATCAGCCAGTTGGAGCAAATCTTAGAGCGGCTCAAAGGGCATATCGAGGTAAATCCAACGTTAGCTAAGGATTCGCGATCGACTAAGGAACTGGCAATTGAGGAAGTATTGCCCGTCCTCAGCAAGACCTTTTTAGAAGAAGGCAACTCCAATCAAACACAACGAACAAGCCTAAAGATTCTATTAGTAGAAGATACTCCCATTAACCTGAAATTAGTACAGCATCAGGTACGCCTCTTAGGTCACCAATGGAATTCAGCCGAGAATGGTCAACAAGCGCTTGAGAAATTAGCCCAGGACGACTACGACATCGTGCTGATGGATTGCCAAATGCCAGTGATGGATGGCTATCAGGCAACACAATTTTTGCGTCGCCGAGAAGGTTCAAGCTGTCATACTGTGGTGATTGGGATGACTGCTTTTGCCATGCCAGGCGATCGCGAAAAGTGTTTGGAGGCTGGCATGGATGACTACCTCAGTAAGCCTGTGTTGGTGAAAGAATTGAGAGAGATGCTGGAGCGCTGGTCGTCTGTGAGGGCAGAATTGCCCCGACTAGGGAGGAAGCCTGAAAGCCATGCAGTTATCGATCCTGCCTTAGACCCAGTGGATTGGGTTCGCCTGAAGGAGATTTCTGCGGGAGAGCCTGCCTTTCAACTGGAACTGGTGCAAGGGTTTATCAAAGAGGGAGCAACCTTCATCAACCAAGCTAAGGAAGCACTAGCGACTAAAGATTGGGTTACTCTAGCTAACAAAGCTCACCAAATCAAAGGTGCAAGTGCCTCGGTTGCGGTGCAATTAATGTCAGAAATAGCAGCTAACCTTTATAGTCAAGCCAAAGCCACTGATTACGAAGGTAGTCTTGAGTTCGTTACCCAGTTAGAGCTAATCCTAGAGCGGCTCAAAAGGCATATAGACATCAATTCGATTTCAGTTGAGGACTTACGAGCGCCTAAGGAGCTGACATCGATAGTGCCGTCGTCAGGCATCAGCAGTCAGTCTTCAATGAAACAATCCTCAAATCCCGATCCAGAACAAAGCACAAGTCTGAATATTCTGTTAGTGGAAGATACTCCGATTAACTTGAAATTAGTGCGGCATCAGGTGCAACTGTTAGGTCATCAATCAGATGCAGCGGAGAATGGCCAACAAGCCCTTGACAAGTTAGCACACAACCACTATGACATCGTGCTGATGGATTGCCAGATGCCCGTGATGGACGGCTATACTGCGACGCGAGCTTTACGCCTACGAGAAGGAACAGACCGTCATACTGTAGTAATTGGGATGACGGCTTATGCGATGCAGGGCGATCGCGAAAAGTGTCTGGAGGCTGGCATGGACGACTACCTCAGTAAACCCGTGATGATTAAAGACTTGAAAGCCATGCTAGAGCGATGGTCATTCGTAGTCAAAAGGGACTCACACAAACAAAAAAGTAAGTCCGACCAAACCAGCATCGCTCCTGCCTCAGATCCAGTAGATTGGACTCACTTACAGGAAATCTCTATGGCAGACCCTGACTTCCAGCTAGAACTGGTGAAAGGATTTGTCAAAGATGGGAAAAACTTGCTAGCTGAGGCAAAGCAAGCTCTGGCAGCTAAAGACTGGGTTACCCTAGCAAACAAAGCGCATCAAATCAAAGGTGCAAGTGCCTCGGTCGCCGTGCAAGCAATGTCAGAAGCCGCTGATCACCTACATGATCGAGCAGAAGCTAACAATCCGGAAGGTGTCTTTGAGTTAGTCACCCAGTTAGAGCAAATCCTTGAGCGGATTGAAGTATCTGTAGAGAGAAAAAAGCTCACTATTGGTTGAAAGGATTTCAGAACGGACTTCGCGTTGTGCCAGTTGCGTAAGTCCTGTTGGTCAAACGCTAACTGATAAGCCACTAATCAGGGGCATCAGCGCCTGGCAGATTTCAATTTGATGGCTGAAGGATTATTTCGATACTAGCTGCAAGGCATCCGACAGTTCAACACGTCCGTCCTGAGTAATCATAAACCCCCCCCTATCACCCCCGCACTGGGAGAGAAACTCTCTAAGCGCTCACAAATCTACTACTGCCAGTGGGTGGAGTTCGATCCATATAAATCCATAAAAATCCTTACTGATATCCCTCCCGGTCATCAGTAAATCAATAGTAGCCCCTAAAAATTCAATCTTCAACAGAGGTAAGTATTCAGGGCAACTTTGAATTTAAATAAAAGTTTTTCAAACTATGAACCGCCTCAAAAACTATTTCATCCCTCTTATTGGTGGAGTATTCATTCTCAGTCTTAGTAGTTGTACCTCTCCCCCAACTGTTGAAAGTGACAACGCTAACTTACCGACTCCTGCAACGACTAACACACCCTTACCCAATCAGCTTGATTCAACCCCCGCACCAGTTGAGAGTCAAACACCTGTTGCTAGTCAGCCTGATTCAATTCCCGCCACTCCCGCTCCAGTTCAGCAACAAAAGCCTGTTACTAGCCAGCCCTTCGCAACTGGGGCTAAGACTACTACCGCCCAAGCTCAGAACACAATCAGCCTTAACATCTATCAAGCTGACAGCCAGTGCCAAACTCTAGTACCCGAAAAGATAGCGGTGCCAGCGGGTAGTTCCGTGGATGCTGCTGTCGGAAAAGTTTTGGAAAAAGCGAGTTCTGGTGATTTTGATTTAGCGGGATATCGCGTCAACGTTAATTCTAAAAGTGGTGTCGCCACTGTGGATTTACGCCTTGCACCTAACGCACAGCGACAATTTCTCTCCCTCTCTACCTGTGAACAGTTTGCTCTTTTTGGTAGCTTACGGAAAACCCTAGTTGATAACGCACAACTGAAAATTAAAGATGTCCGCTTCACAGAGCAAGGACAAGACCTTGAGCTTTAGTTAGAGCTTAGAAACCGCTTGGCAGTTGTTCAAATACCATCGCCAAGGTAAATCAGCCCCTTTCGTTAAGCCAATCCGAGTAGTTTGGATGAGGTCAGCTTGAAACTGGGGATGACGATGTTCTAACCACAAGGGTTCACCCAGTTCCAGCACTTGACCATTGAGGCTCCGGTCAATTTGCAGGACGCGACAAAGCTTACCGGGTCCAGCGGCAATTCGATAGGGTTTTAGTGGTTCACGCAGCGTTACCCAACTAGGGACAGCGTCTAATTTCAAAGCGCGAATCAAAACAGCACTGGGAACTTCATCCAGATCTGTGACAATGTTTAGGCAGTAGTAAATGCCGTAAATTAAATAGACATAAGTACGCCCCGCTGGCCCAAACATCACCAAATTGCGTTCTGTCCGACTCCGATAAGCATGACAGGCGGGGTCATTAGGGCTATAGGCTTCGGTTTCTACAATCATTCCCCGTAGTCGTGTTCCATCAGGGAGTTGACGCACTAAAGTGCAACCGATTAGGTCAGGAGCAACCTCAGTAGATGGACGGGCAAGCCAGTTCGGCTCTACAATTTGAGCAGATATGTGAAGATTCATTATTAACTGAAATTTAAGCGTCGGCTGAACAATCGAAAAGGAGGTTCAAAACAAATGGATGTCAAACTAGTTCTAGTGGTCTTAACAGTCGTTTTTACCGTATCTGCCCTAGTTTTTGGTACTAAAAACGGATTTTACGATTCCGACAACTATCACGGTAACGGTTCTGCCCACTAAACCCGCTCACTCTAGCTCAGCCGTCAGCCAATAGCTCTCAGCACACCGCTGTCTGTAGTCGTTAGTCAAAGCTAACTTGATGGTTATCGCAGACGACCACCAAAAGCTGATGGTTAATGGCTGATTGTTGTTCGCTAATTTCTGACAACTCATGACCAATCAACGCCCAGTGGCATCCGATTCCGAGGATGACCGATTAACCTGTTTTCCCTATGGTGTCGGTCATAGCGAGGAAGGAGTTTGTTTGCTAGTGCAGATGGGACCACACCGTGTCCTCCTTGACTGTGGGCTAACTGATATTAATGCTCTACAAGCCGAAGGCAATCCACCAGCCGATTTAGTACTCTGTAGCCACGCTCATGCTGATCATGCTCAGGGGTTACTGGCTCTTCATGAAGCTTTCCCACAGTTGCCAGTCTATGCTAGCGAGGTGACAACTCAGTTGTTGCCACTAAATTGGCAGGAGTTTGCCCCGGAGGAAATCCCGAAATTTTGTCATGCTTTGCCTTGGCGATCGCCTGTTGAATTCCGTGAGGGACTGAGTGCGGAATTGTTTCCTGCTGGACATCTGCCTGGAGCAGCGGCGTTGTTACTGACTTATACCACTCCCCGTCGTAGCTATCGCCTACTTTATACGGGTGACTTTTTCCTATCTAATTCACGGCTAGTTGAGGGATTGTCCGTTGAATCTCTTAGAGGCATTCAGCTAGATGTCCTAATTGTTGAAGGCAGTTACGGTACAGCGCGACATCCTCACCGACGGCAGCAAGAAAATCAGTTAGTGGAGCGTATCGGAAAAGCGATCGCACAGCAAAATTCCGTTCTACTACCAGTTCCCACTTTGGGTTTGGGTCAAGAAATTCTCATGCTCCTGCGGAGTCATCACCACTTTACTGGGCGTAACTTAGATATTTGGGTGGATGGCAGCGTTGCCACGGGTTGTGATGCTTATTTGGAACTTTTGCCTCACTTCCCTACCTCAGTTCAAAATTTTGCCCGCCATCAACCCTTGTTTTGGGATGAGCGGGTGCGTCCGCGTGTGCGTCGGCTAGATTCAGAGCAGCGAAATTCTCTGGGTTCGTCTCCCTGTATTATCCTCACAGATGAAATGGCTGATTTGAGTAAATACAGCGCCATAAGCTCTGGTTCACTTGTTATATTAAGACCCGAACAACCCAGATATTCTCTAAAAACTGATGATTCTGAACTAAAAAGTAGTGAAACTTACCTTCTCGCCCAACATGGCGATCGCTTAGGAACGACTCAGCTAATTCATAATCTCCGTCCGCAGCACGTTGTTTTTGTCCACGGTTCTCCAACCTACCTATCTGACTTAACTGGCTTGGAAGAGCTACAAAATCGCTACCAACTCCATTCGCCCTCAGCAGGAACATTGGTAGAACTCCCAATTGGGGAGATGTTTGTCCAACCCGCACCACCATCCGATTCCAACTATGAAGGTGAGTTGAACGAACTAGGAACGGTTGTAACGATCACTCTACCCGACGCGATCGCTGCTGACCCTCGTTGGCAAAATTTTGCTGACACTGGCTTAGTGGAAGCTCGATGGCAGGGAGAAGACTTGGTGTTACGGGGATTGTCGCAACGAGAATTGCTCAGCCAGGGTAGCAATGCCAAAGTCCCAATAAATATCGACTGCTGTGGCAACTGCCGCTTTCAACGCGGTCAACGCTGCTGGAACCCCGCTTCTCCCTTGTATGGTTTTAAGGTGACACCAGAAGGTTATTGTCCTGTCTTTGAACAAGCTGAATCCCCACCAGAAAATTAAGCGTGTACCGCAATAGTTACTGTACATACCAGATAGCTATCAGCTAAGTGATCAGTTGTCAGAATTCTTCTCCAACAACTAACCACTAACAACCAACAACAAACTTAACTCAGCTTAGTCTTGATTCAAATCTTGGGAGCGTGGATGAATTTGTTCGGCTTCGGGGCAGTCATCAGACACTAAGGGTTCGGCATGTCCTCTGGGTACAGAAGCGAGTTTCTGAGTCACGGAACCGATACTTTCCAGACGAACCATTTCTTCCCAAGAACTCAGTTCGTCTTCTTCATCAGTTTCATAACGGATTGTCACTAGATCTCCTTCTATATCAACAATGCGGGCGCGTTCAATCCAACGTTGCTGATCCCGCAAGAAAACACACACCTCACGACCATCGCAACAAAGTTGATAAATCTTGCGGTGTAGCATATTTGGGTTCTCCTGAGCAGATAACTCTTCCAATACTTGTGAAACCAGTTGTTCCTTTTCCAAGAACACGGCTTCCTTGTGAACTTGACGTGGGGTTAACTGGGTGTGATTCTTCCGCGTCAAAGGAAAGACACCGCCATGATGTTCCGCTTTAACGCTTAAAAGTTTATCTTGCATCCAGCAGCAATCTTGAGAGTAAATTGACAGTACCTTCAACGGTAGAAAGCAACCTTTTACATCCTCATACAAGTGCGTAGATAGTCAATAAAACTCGGAGCAAGGCAATGGTGGAGAGCAATTTGCCCTGTGAGCAGATGAGGGACTTTGGGTAATCGATGCATCGGCAGAGGGCCGAAGCGGGTGAAGGCATAAATGAATTCCGCCATTGCGACTAGCGCATCTCTTTACCAGGGCGACAATCCTGGTCTACTGGTTAGGATGTGGGTGCCTGAAGTTCCAGACATTGCTATTGTGACATACTCCTTGCTTTAACGGCTGAGGGCAAGGGTAGAGAATATGTAATTTACATTGTCACAGTTTACTACCCTTAAGAACAGGATAGTGTTTATCTTTAGCAAATTTGGTTACTTACGGGCGTGTCAATTTTTTTCTCAACGTCACACTTTTTGAAATCCCTGTAATGTCATCAACGCTACAGTTTTCTTTAGACAACCCAGCACGCAGGGTAAACAGAGGCTTTTGCGCTTACGAAGTGCGAACAAGGGGCGCTACTGAATAGGACTTATCTCTAAAATTTTGTTACGGGTGTCAACGACCACTAGGCATTAATTGGCTTATTGCGCTAGTGTTACGCGCTTCTCGCTCAATCTGACCTGAATTAACAGCCTCATAGAGGACTGTCAGAGCTTCTAAGTCTGATGCTTCATAGCCCTTCATTTCGAGAACCTGGCGAATTAAGCCTTCAGAAGCCACACTAAGGCAACCTGTTCTAAAAGCTGACTCTACGAGCGTGCGAATCATGAAACCAGCGCGTTGATATAAGGGATTTATACTAATCTCCAATATTTCCGGCATCTGGAAATTGATTTGTGTCAGCAAATTGTTGTGATTTTTAACACTTATTATTGTGACTTAGGTCACACTTATGGAAAGGAGTAGTTGTTTGTCTCGCCCATAGGTGGTTTTGAGCTATTGCAACCAATGTGAAAGCTGAGACTTCGACTGGTATAGCAAAAGGCTCTTATGCACAGGGCAGAGGGCAGAAGGGTTTTTACTACTATGTGGTCGTTTGGGTTTTTAAATCTTTCCTAACCTTTATGGCTACAGCTATAGTTCTACGGTTGTTCCTACTAGCGTAGAAACCTAAGTGTTAAGCCTTCATAAACAGAGCAGTGGTTTTTCAACAAGAGTTTGTTAAAGTTCTGGTGCGAAGACTAAATTGTTAACCCTTGACGAGGTAAAAATACCTGTGTTTGTGATCGCTCGAAAGCAGCAACAATACGAAACCTACATACTCACTGACGAAAACGCTCAGTCTCGTCTGGAAGTCGTTCCGGAACGCGGCGGCATTATCACAAGCTGGAGTCTCCAAAGCCAAGATATTCTCTATCTTGATGGCGATCGCTTTGCGGACTCTAGCTTGAGCGTTCGGGGCGGCATCCCTATCCTCTTCCCCATCTGCGGCAACTTACCCGATAACACTTACACTCACAACGGCAAACAATACACGCTTAAACAGCATGGCTTTGCTCGTGACTTACCTTGGGAAGTCACCGAGCAAATAACTAATGACCTCGTAAGCCTTACCCTTGTCCTCAATAGCAACAACCAAACTCGTGCTGTTTATCCCTTCGACTTCCAAGTAGCCTTTACCTACGAACTCAAGGGCAATACCTTAGAAATTCGGCAACGCTACACAAACCACTCAGCTGAGCCGATGCCCTTCTCGACGGGTCTTCATCCCTACTTCTTTACCTCTGACAAGACCCGATTAGAGTTTGATATCCCTGCCTCCAAGTATCAAAATCAGACTACCAAAGAAGTCCATCCCTTCCCCGGCAGCTTTGATTTGAGCCAAGATGAGATTGATGTTGCGTTTCGTCAAGTTAGCGCTAATTTTACAAGTGCTACGGATACGGGACGAGGGTTCAAAGTCACACTCAGTTACAGCGACCTGTACTCTACCCTCGTTTTCTGGACTGTTAAGGGTAAAGACTACTACTGCCTAGAACCCTGGAGCGCTCCTCGAAACTCTCTCAACACGGGAGAGCATCTCACCGAACTGTCACCTGGAGCCAGTTGTGAGGCATCTGTTCACCTGAATGTGACTTTTTTTTGAAACGTTGGTTACATTTTCGATTTATTTGTGGTAACTTAGAAAACGGTGGATTTATTGAGTTCACCTCTTCGGGTCGCTAACTCAACGGTAGAGTACTCGGCTTTTAACCGATTTGTTCCGGGTTCGAATCCCGGGCGACCCATACAAGTCATAGCAAACGATTATTAGACCTATAAAAGAGGCTTATCTCAAAATCAATAGAGATAATTTCCTATAAATCGAAAAATATCTTAAGATTATCCTAAGAATTAAACTTGTCTAGAAATAACTAGCTGACAACTAAACCAAAAGTTAGGAGGACTATTTATGGCGCTCGTACCTATGCGGCTGCTGCTGGAACACGCGGCTGAAAACGGCTACGGCATTCCAGCATATAACGTCAACAACATGGAGCAGATCCTGTCAATTATGCAGGCTGCGGAAGAAGCAAATAGCCCAGTGATCTTACAAGCTTCTCGTGGTGCCCGCAGCTACGCAGGCGAATATTTCTTGCGCCATCTGGTTCTGGCGGCGGTAGAAACCTACCCTCATATCCCGATTGCCATGCACCAAGACCACGGCAATAGTCCATCGACTTGCTACTCAGCAATTCGCCACGGTTTTACTAGCGTCATGATGGACGGCTCTTTGGAAGCGGATGCCAAGACTCCATCTAGCTACGAATACAACGTTGAAGTCACTCGTAAAGTTGTAGAAGTCGCTCATGCAGTCGGCGTTAGTGTCGAAGGCGAACTAGGATGCTTGGGTTCTCTGGAAACTGGCGCTGGGGAAGCGGAAGATGGTCACGGTTTTGAAGGTACTCTCTCTCACGACCAACTGTTGACCGACCCTGATGAAGCCGTTGACTTCGTTGAACAGACTGGTGTAGATGCCCTCGCTGTTGCGATTGGCACTAGCCACGGCGCTTACAAGTTCACCCGCAAACCCACGGGTGAAATTCTCGCTATTAGCCGGATTGAGGAAATTCATCGCCGCCTGCCTAACACCCACTTGGTGATGCATGGTTCCTCCTCTGTGCCAGAAGACTTGCTTGCCCTCATCAACCAGTACGGCGGTAGCATTCCTGAAACCTACGGCGTGCCTGTTGAAGAAATTCAAAAAGGCATTAAGAGTGGTGTCCGTAAGGTCAACATCGACACAGATAACCGCTTGGCTATCACGGCTGCAATCCGTGAAGCCGCTGCGAAAGATCCATCTAACTTTGACCCACGTCACTTCATGAAGCCTTCTATCAAGTACATGAAGAATGTTTGCTTAGAGCGTTATCAGCAGTTTGGCACGGCTGGCAATGCAAGCAAGATTAAGCAGATGACTCTGGATGACTATGCGGCTAAGTATGCCAAAGGTGAATTAACTGCTGCTACGAAAAAAGCTGTAACAGCTTAATTTCTTGACTTGTAAGCCAACAAGCTAATTTGTATTGATGATTTGTTTGGGTAGCTTTGACAGCTACCCAATTTTTATTTCTTCTCTAGTAAAGTTTTAAAGCCTGTCTAGGGGCGATCGCTTATTTTGTTTGATAGTGATATTAAGCGATCACGCTTGAAATCTACTATTGCCAGCCAACGGTTAAAGAGTAGACTTGGATTCCAAGAAGAATGCTTCTAAAACTAGACAATAAAATCGGTTATTTGCAATACACAACTGCTTAATCTCAATGGCAATACTCTACAATCCACGGCTAATGCCTTTAGGCAGATGATTGTCTCTGACCAAAGTAGTAAGCTTCAAATTAAGCAAGTCTAAGGTAACGAGGGCATTGCTAACGATAGGACAACAAGCTCTTAGTGCAGAAGCTCTGAGGGCTTTTTTATTTGAATTGCACAAGCTAAACCAAAAGTTTACCCCTGCATTGAACAGGGGTGAAGCCAACTAATAGGACAGCAAGCTCTTGTCTAAGAGTAGAAGCTTTTATAGGGCTGATCTCCTACCATACGACCTATGTCCAATTACATACTTTAGGACTTACGCAAAATTATCCATCAAACGCTAGATGTAGTACTCCATTATTCCTTTTCCTTTGGCTTGTAAGTAGAAGCAACGTGTAAGTCCTTCAACTGCTTGAGATCAACAGCCGCCGGAGCATCGGTCAAGAGACAGCGTGCTTGTTGCGTCTTCGGGAAAGCAATTACATCCCGAATTGACTCTTCGCCAGCAAGCAACATCACTAATCGGTCTAAGCCGAAGGCAAGCCCACCGTGGGGCGGTGTCCCGTACTCAAATGCCTCAAGCAGAAACCCGAACTTGTCGTAAGCTTCTTCCGGAGATAAGCCAATTGTTTCAAAAACTTGTTGCTGTAGTTCGGGTTTGAAAATTCGTAAACTACCCCCTCCAACTTCTAAACCGTTAAAAACTAAGTCGTAAGCTTGCGCTCGTGCCGTTTTCAGATCATTCAAATCATCGGGGTGAGGAGCTGTAAATGGGTGATGCAGTGCCTCTAGTCGCTTTTCCTCAGCATTCCACTCAAACATTGGGAAATCGGTCACCCAGAGTAAGTTAATCTTATTTGGGTCAATTAGCCCCAATTCACGACCAATCACGCCGCGCAGTCGGTCTAGGGTTTTGTTAACAACGTCTGTAGGTCCTGCACCAAAGAGCAAGAGATGACCGGGTTTTGCCCCTGTGCGCTCTAGTAATTCCTGTTTTTGGGCTTCTGTTAGGTTGTCCTTAATTGCCCCAATCGTGTCGATTTCACCATCATCACGCACTCGAATGTAAGCAACACCCTTAGCACCCGCTTCACTGGCTTCTTTGAATAAGTCGCCACCTGGCTTTATCCGCACATTGGAAATGACATCATTTCCACCAGGGATTGGTAGAACTTTGACGGTACCACCAGCCGCAACAGCACCGGAGAAGACTTTGAAGCCAGAATCTTTTAGTAAATCAGAAACATTGACAAGTTCTAAAGCAAAGCGCGTGTCTGGTTTATCACTGCCGTAGCGTTCCATTGCTTCGGCGTAGGTGAGGCGAGGGAAGGGGCGTGAGATGTCAATGCCCTTGAGGGTTTTGAATATGTGACAGACTAACCCTTCATTTAGCTGGAGAATTTCCTCTTGAGACATGAAGCTCATTTCCATGTCTAGTTGAGTAAATTCTGGCTGCCTTTCGGCACGTAAGTCTTCATCCCGGAAGCAACGGACAATTTGATAGTAGCGGTCAACTCCAGATACCATTAGCAATTGCTTGAAGAGTTGCGGGGATTGGGGCAAGGCGTACCACTGACCCGGATTGACACGAGAAGGGACAAGGTAGTCTCTGGCTCCTTCAGGGGTGGAGCGAGTGAGAACTGGCGTTTCGACTTCGATGAAGTTTTGCTCATCTTCCAAGTAACGGCGGATTGCTTTGACGACTTGGTGACGCAGTTGGAGGTTTTTGCTCATGCGATCGCGTCTCAAATCCAAGTACCGATACTTCAGGCGCAATTCTTCCCGCACTGGCTCTGTATCAGCGGTTGAAACTTGGAACGGTAGCTGCTTACGGACGCTATTGAGTAGCTCAATTTTGTCAGCGTAAACTTCGACTTCCCCAGTCGGGAGTTTAGGATTTAGTGAATCATCTGGACGCGCCGTGACTCGCCCCGTCACTTTCACTACATATTCATTCCGGAGGGTTTCGGCATCATTGTAGGACTCTGGAGTGCGCTGGGGGTCACTGACAATCTGAATAATGCCAGTGCGATCGCGTAAATCTAAAAAAATCACACCCCCATGGTCGCGGCGACGGTCTATCCATCCACACAGGGTAACGGTCTCTCCAATCTGTTCCTTTCTGACTTCGCCGCAATAATAAGTTCGCATAGTTGCAAAAACACTAACTTCGGCTTGAGGATAGGGAATGCGTAAGCATCAAGCCTGAAGTCTATAATAAGCGCCATTCGGCTCACTCAGCAGAACAGAATGTAAGTCAATAGTTAAAGCTCAACCAAAAAGCTGGTTGAGCGATCGGTTATTAAACCACACAATGTGCATGCAAGGTTTAATGTTGCTATTCCCTAGCTAATCATTGAAATTTCAGATTGCCTCTCCTGGGGTTTTCAGCACATCCAGCTCAGGTTCGGCTTACTCAGATGCTGTGGTAGCCGTAGCCGCTTATGAACCTGCTTCAGATTTGTCAACGTCGCTAACGCTATATTCTTTTGAAGCTTCGTAGTCCACATCAAAATCCACTTCTGGTACTTTCTCTTTCCCTTCAACCATATTCTGAGCGGCTAACTCAGCTTCCTGTACATCAGTTTGCTTGGGATCTGGTTTCAGTTCCTCAGACATATTCAACTCCTAATTTGTATTTTTTATATTAGCGACGCTAATTCTATCAGTAGCGATCCCCATTGCCTTAGTGTCTTAAGGCATATCTTTAACCTCTTCAGGAACAAAGTTTCCTTCAATATTGCTCCGATAAAGCAAACTCTCTCTCTTGGAGGGCGATTTCAAATAGTAAACTTTGATACTCCTAAGCTTGAACACATTTACTTGCTTTGGAGAAGAATTATGAATACTCAAGAAAGTGGTAGCTCTTCAACTCGTTCCGGAGATACCAAAAAAGTAGTAGAAGCGTTTGAAGGGCTAGGCACAGATGAAAAACTAGCGCTACTCTACTATGCTTATGAAAAAATGGGCGATTCAATCACGCCAGCTGCTCCTACTGCCACGTTCCCAGAACTGGCTCCTCGCTTACTAGGCGGAGAATTTTATGATATGTCTGATGATGATCAGCTAGCTGTAATGCGAGAGATTGTTAACCGGGAAGATACAGAGCTATCTCGTGCCTATGGGGCATTGACCGAAAACAATCAACTCGTTGTTTGGTATGCCTGGGCTGTGGCGATGGGAGATACCGTAGTAGATATGCCAAGCGATTATCAAGCTACCCAAACCATCAACGATGCCCTATCCCAAATTGAAGGACTAGAATTTGAGGCACAAATCTCAATGTTGCGAGAGATAGTAGGAAATATGGGTCATAGCGACGTCAAGTCGATTCCTACTCAGGCAGAAACAGGGAAGACGGCAAGCTTATAACATTGCGTGTGACGTTGCTCGTCCTTGCTGTGTTGAGGGGCAGCTAGGGGAAAATTACCCCTACAGTTCTATTCTTTTGGCGTGCAATGCCAAAAAGTTGCACATCAGATTCTTATAAATCGAAAGAACTACTTGAGAAGTAATTAATTAGGGGTTGCTGTTTAAGCGCCCTGTAAAATACTCGTAGATAGGAAGAGGTGTGATACTTGGTTCCCTGAAAGAGCCTGGTTGAACACTCTTTTTTCTATGCAGGCTATTTTAAAGCTGTAGATTGTGAGGGTGGATGATGCGAGATCAGCTAATGCTCCCACACGATGAACAATAGGGGAGTGTCAAATCAGGAGGATATGAGTTATGACAATCAATACAGCCAAGCTGGAGAGCATTCTCCAAAATTTCGTCACTGGCGCAAGTGATGTTCAGGGAGCCGCTCTTGTCTCTCCTGATGGACTTCCTCTAGCATCCAGCTTACCGAGCGAGATGGATGAAGAACGGGTATCCGCTATGTCAGCCGCCATGCTTTCTTTAGGTGAGCGCATTGGTAGCGAATTGTCTAGAGGCTTTCTTGATCGCATTTATGTTGAGGGTGATCAGGGCTATGGCATCCTCACTAACTGTGGCGAGTATGCCGTCTTACTCGTTTTAGCAAGCAAGGCGGCAAAACAGGGCGTGCTGATGTTGGAAATTAAGCGTGTAATTCCTGAGCTGAAGGCGGCTTTAAGCTGAGGTAGCTGATGATACTCAATCGCCCCTAACAGCACACTCTGTAATTTAATTAATTGAATTAAAGCCTTCTACTCCTCAAGCAAGCTGTGGTGCGTCTCGGACTACTTCACTTTCCACCCATAGAAGGCTTAATTTTTAAACAATTCGATTCACAACTTCTTTATAGGTCTTGTGAACATTAGGCAACATCTGCGATGAGTTACTCTGAATTATTTTTGACTAATCTATCACTCGTATTATGTTGTTTTCTACAGTTTAGTTTTAAAACCGTTTTATCTGGTCAGTCTACTACTAGCTGACTCTTACTTCTGCGTCAACCTTCGGAACGGGGTTTAATATTGTATGTTTAAGTTGTTATGATAGGAAAAATTTACTTTTTTCCTTGAAAAAGAAAAGTAACATAAAGTTAATAATTCTTCGTTTTTAGTTTGAAAATAGGTAGAGTATTCTCCTAATTTCAGATGACTTGTAGAGAAAGCAGCGGAATGAGTAATGGCTATTACGAGTTGTTTAGCAGAATTTTCACTTCCAGAACTATTTCAATTTCTTGATCAAGGTAGCAAAACTGGTTTGTTGACCTTGCGGTTTCAGCCTGACAGTCAAAATCCAGAGAAAAAAATTCGTCATGCTCTAATGCATCAAGGTCGGATTGTTGCAGTGACCAATCGTCTTGACCACCAGTGCTTGCTGGCGATGATTTGTCAGCGAGGCTGGATTAGCCCTGAGGTGCTGCGTGAGCAAGTGAATCGGTGTCCGGCGAATATACCGATTGGACTTTACTTAAAGACGCAGGGCTTTTTACAACCAGAGCAGTTGAGATTGCTGTTCCATGCTCAAGTGTTACAGCAAGTGTGTGCGTTGTTTAGGCTTCGAGATGCTCGGTTTAAGTTCGACTCTAAAGCCACGTTGCCAACAACCGAAATGACGGGCTTGAGCCTTTCTGCTACCGAAGCGACGTTAATGGGTTTACGTGTGTTGCGAGACTGGAGGTCATTGGTGGACAAACTACCGGAACCAACTTCAGCCTTATCTAGGGTTGTTTTGGGTAAGCGTCACTTGCGGCTAGATTCTTTGGAAGGGCAAGTGTGGCAAATGGCGAATGGCTCACTTCCTCTAAATGCGATCGCGTCTCAACTTAAACAGTCTGTAGAAACGATTCAACAAACAGCCTTTCGGCTTATTAGTGTTGGTTTGGTTGCAGAAGTGCCAATCATCACTCCCGTTCGCAGTAAAACTTCAGAAGAAGATGTTTTAGAGTCAGCTACCTTTGACACCGAAATGACCAAGGAAAACAATGGACAAGCCCTAAGCCAGTCCTTCGTACAAAGCTTGCTTGGTTTCTTGAGGAGCAAGTAAACGTGGAAATTATGCGTCTCGTTGTTACCGGCACTGTAGGTGCCGGTAAGTCAACGTTCATTCGCTCAGTCAGTGAAATTGATGTCGTAGACACGGATCGTGTAGCCACAGATGAAACCGCGTCACTCAAGAAAAAAACAACCGTAGCCATGGACTTTGGGCGTTTGCAATTTGCACCAGGAATGGCAGTGCATTTATATGGAACGCCGGGACAGTCTCGGTTCGACTTCATGTGGGATATTCTGATTCGCCGCGCTCACGCTTATATCCTCCTTATCGATGCCCATCGCCCTGGTGATTTTCGCGCTGGTCGCCGAATGCTCACCTTTATGAAACAGCGTACACAAATTCCCTTAGTGATCGGTTTAACGCATATGGATTGTGAGGGAGCCTGGTCTGAGGAGAATGTCGCGATCGCGTTGGGCTTTGCTGACAAGAAGCACCGACCACCCTTTGTAACGCTCAATGCTAATCAAAAAGATTCTGTAATTAGAGCATTGATTGTTCTAATGCAACACTTTATGCAAAGCTCAGTTATTTAACTTTATATAAAATCTAAGCGCTTCCTTCTGTAATTACGTCAATAACGTAACAATATTAGCTAAATACAGTATCGCTGGTCACATTAATGACTTGTAATTACTACAAGACAAAGCATCTATTTTACATAAGTTAAATTTCATCAATATCCTGTTATTTTAACTACGCATTCTGTAATTGCAATTACAACGGACTTCGCTAAGATAACTGAAACTTAATAACGTTTACTTAGCAGGTCTCAAGGTATGCATCTGGATCTGGCGAACGAGCTACAGATTTCTATCGATAGATTGATTCAGGGGGTGTGGTAAGCAGTTTTACAATAGATCCATGTTAAGGATTGTTAAGATGTTTCCAGTTTGCGTTGCATAGCTAGCTGAGTGCATCGTTGACTTCGCCCACTTGTTTTCTAGCCTCCCCTTAAACAACCATGACCATTTCAGGTGCTCTATCCGACTTCTCACTACCAGAAATCTTTCAATTAATTGAGAAAGGACACAAAACTGGGTTGCTGACTCTTCGTGCTTTGCCAGATGCCCAAGATACGCAAGCACAGTATTTTTACATTTGGGTGCGCGAAGGTCGTATTGTCGCCGCAGCCAACCGCTTAGACCAGCAAGGTTTAGTTTCACTGATTGCACAACGCCAGTGGGTTAGCGATCGCGTTTTTGATAAACTTGTTCACTGGTGCTGTCCCATTAGTGAACCCTTGGGTATGTACCTCAAAGCTCAAGGCGTATTACAAGCCGAACAGCTTAAGCAGTTGTTCCAGATTCAGGTACTAAAGCAAGTCTGTGGCTTATTCCAACTCAAGGACGCTGAGTTTAAGTTTGAGCAGAATGTACACATACCACCGCGAGAGTTAACTGGCTTAAGTGTTCCAGCGACAGAGGCAGCACTGGTAGGACTGCGTGTGCTGCGTAACTGGGAAGCTTTAGCAGACAGACTGCCGGATGCAAACGAGGGTTTAGCGAGTACCATTGAGGGTCAACCCCATTATCGACTCAACGCTCAAGAGTGGCAAGTTTGGGAATACACGAAAGGTACAGTTTCGCTTTGGGTAATTGCTGAGCAACTGAGACTACCCGTTGAGACAGTTCAGCAGATTGCCTTCCGACTCATCACACTGGGGATAGCTGAAGAAGTGCCTTTAGTGGTTAATACTAAAGTGAAACAAGCCGTTGAGCCACTCCCTTCACAGATTATTGATGAAGCTAAGCAAGAGAATGTTAGTAACTCTTTTGTACAAAATTTAGTGGGATTTTTGCGTAACAAAGTTCTAACACCGTAAAGTCTAAGTCGTTGTTGTTCATTGGTAACTCAAGTAGCAAGTTAGCCAACCTAAGCCTAACTTCTGGCAGCTATCACTTCACTTCTACGATACTTTAAGTCTCTTTTTCCCAATTCCCAATTCCCAATTCCCAATTCCCAAAAACTCAGAACCTTGTACCTTACCCTTCCTCACCCTTTAGGAGAACCGCTATATAAAGTTTCTGTTCTTAGGAAACAGCAACCTGAGTCATTTCCTCTGGAGTGAGATGGGAATGTACTACTTCACCATCACGGAACCAGACAATGCGTCTCGTTAAACGTGCTACGTCTGGCTCGTGAGTTACCATAACAACGGTAATGCCAGCTTGATTGAGTTCAGTAAAGATATCCATGACTTCAGCCGTCGTGTGAGAATCCAATGCTCCCGTTGGTTCATCGGCTAACAGTAAGACAGGTCGATTCACGATCGCGCGTGCGATCGCAACTCGCTGCTGTTGTCCTCCAGAAAGTTGGTTGGGTCTATTTTTCATCCGGTTTTCCAAGCCAACTCGCTTCAAAGCCTGCATCGCGCGATCGCGTCGTTCACTAGCTGGAACTCCTGCATACACCATCGGTAACATCACATTTTCCAGCGCTGTTAATTGAGCCAACAGGTGAAATTGCTGGAAGACAAAGCCAATTTTAAGATTACGAATCCCTGCTAAATCAGCATCTACTAACCGAGAAACATCCACGTTATCCAAGTAGTAATGTCCTGATGTTGGTCGGTCAAGACAGCCGATAATATTCATTGCGGTAGACTTACCGGAACCCGAAGCTCCCATAATTGCACAGTACTCTCCCTGCTCAACCACCAGGCTGACTCCGTTGAGGGCACGAACTTCCGTATTTCCGATGCCGTAAACCTTGGAAACGTTCTCAATACGGATGATTATTGGTTTCCTTCCAGGACTGAAGTGGTCGGAGTAACGTTCAAGTTTATCTTGCATAATCTAAGAACTTCTAAGAGCAACAATCGGGTCAAGTTTCGCGGCTCGTTGCGCTGGCACTACCCCAAAAAATAAGCCAATACCACCAGAAACCCCGACAGCCATCAGGATTGCCACAGGTGAAACACCCGCTTGCAACGGTGTCACAGCACCAACGAAGAGGACACCACCTACACCAATGAGTGTCCCCAGAACGCCACCTGCCGCTGAGAGAATCACAGCTTCAATCATGAACTGAACGAGAATATCTTGCTCTCTGGCACCGATCGCTTTTCGCAAGCCTATTTCCTGGGTACGCTCGGTGACGGAGACAAGCATAATATTCATTACACCGATGCCTCCGACAAAAAGGGAAATCGCCGCAATCGCCGTCAGCATCAACGTTAATGCGCCCGTAATCGTGCCAACAATCTGTAAAAGGTCTTCCTGCGCTCTCACGGTAAAGTCATCTTCGCCAGTGATTTTGTGCCGTAGCCGCAGCAAATTCTCAACCTGAAACCGAGCGGCAGTTGTGCTTTCAGGGTCTTTAGCGGAGATTGAGATGATACTGACTTCTAGCCCATAAGGAGAAGTTTGTCCAACAATGCGATTCGCTAGTGTTGTGATTGGGACAAACACCGTGTCATCCTGATTGTCTCCTAGGAAAGAACCTTTCGATTCCATGACACCGATGACCTGGAAGGAGACATTTTTAATTCGTAGCTGCTGACCAACCGGGTCAACATTACCAAACAGTCGCTCCGCAATATCTGGGCCCAAAGCGACAACTTGGTTATTTCGTCTCACATCTTGCTCGGAAATAAATCGTCCTTGGGCAACATCAAAGCTTCTAACTGAAAGATACTCTGGTGTCGTGCCGACAACGGTCGTGCTAGTGTTTTTGTTGCGGTAAGTGATTAGCTGCCGAGAGCTGATCTGGGCAGCCACTTCTTTAACAGAAGGCACTTGAGTTGCGATCGCTTCTGCATCCTCTAGCACCAATGTCCTCGGCACCTCAAATGTTGTATTCCGGGTTTCTTGAGAGCCAGGAACAATAAATAAGACATTTGGACCAAGGGACTCAAATTGCTCAGAGGCTAACTTCTGCGCTCCCTGTCCAATCCCCACCATCGCAATTACAGAAGCATTGCCAATAATAATACCCAGCATCGTCAGACTGCTACGAAGCTTATTCGCGACCAGCGTTGTCGCTGCCATCTTGACACTTTCAACAATGTCAATGCTTCTAGAGGGCGCAGTATATTGATAGCGTTGAGGCTTATCCAAGGAAGTTGATTTCTGAGATTGGTCGTTCGGCTCCTCAAGCTTCACTCGTTATTCTCCTTTTTCCTACGGTCTTCGGGCAAATCAATAAACACCCGTTCGCCTTGCTTTAAACCATCCAGAATCTGAGTTTGGTTTTGAATCATTGACCCAATCGTCACGGGTTTAAACTTCGGTTTGTCATCTACGTCCGGCACCATCACGCCAGTTTCACCGTCCTGAGTGACAATCGCCACAGTCGGTACAACCAGAGCATTACTCACCTGTTCACCCAAAAACGTCAAGTCAACATTCATCCCAGAGCGCAGTTCTTTTTGACCCGTTACCAGTGCTACCCGCACCTGAAAAGACGTGACATTTTGCTCAACCACCGCCTCCGGGGCAACCAGTTCCACCTGACCCTGGAAAACTTTGTCAGGATAGGCATCTGCAACAACTTCTACCTTTTGTCCCGGTTTAATTTGCCCTACATCCACCTCTGGAACATTAGCAAGGATTTCCAAACCCCTTGCCAAGGCAACAATTGATGTTGAGGTTGCCGAAGCTGTGCTGGAGGCTGACGTAGTGGGCGTTACAAATGCGCCTTCTGTTGCATATTTCTGTGTGACAATCCCAGAAAATGGCGCACGAATCAGCGTATCCTGTAGTTGCACTTGCGCTGCTAGCACCTGCGCTTTTGCTGAATTCACAGCCGCTACAAGCTGGGCAATTTCTTCAGGGCGGCTCCCACTCTGTAATTGCTCTACAGCAAAACGAGCTTCTTCTACCGAGGCTTCGAGCTGATTCACCTCTGGAGCAGTTTGACTTTGCACTTGCGCCAAGCGTTGTTCAGCTTCAAAGACTGCTGCCTGTGAACTTTGGGCTTCTGTGATTACCTCATCAAATTGGTCTTGTGAGATAGCCCCCTGGTTAGCCAAAGAACGGTTGCGCTCTACCCGTGACAGTGCCAGAGCTAGCCTTGAGCGAGCTGTAGCGACTTGTGCCCTTGCCTGATCAACTTCTGACGGGTTCCCAAGTTGTGCCTGGTTCAAACGAGCTTGAGCCTGTGCTAGACGTGCTTTAGCTTGGTCAATTTCTTGTGGACGACTGCCAGCTTGAGCCTCGGCAAGACGTGCTTGCGATTGATTTAGGTCAGCTTGAGCTTTTATATATTGCGCCTGAATCTCTGCATTTTCCATCAGCGCCAGTTTTTGCCCCTGCTGTACCTGATCTCCCTGTTCAACGAAGAGTTTTGCCAAACGACCTGATGTTTTGGGGCTAAGGTTGACACTTTGGATCGGCTTTACCGTACCACTTGCCGTGATTCGTACAGTCAGGTTTTGTGATTGCGTTGGCACCGTCATTTTATCAAGGTCAATTTTGGGAGTCCTGGTGTTAATGACGTATGCCCCCGCACCACCAATTAGCAAAATGCCTGATGCAATTAGCCCCAGCAGCCAAGGGAGAGGTCGTTTGCCTTTACTGATGGGGGGAACTTCCATGGATGAGGTTTTTGAGTCAGGCTTTAATAAAGAAACAGGCATCAGTGGCTTTCTATGGAATCAGCTTGGCACTACCCGCAAGCGTCCAGTCTGTAAAGACATCCTCGTAAATAGAAAACTTTTAGCATCCGACTGGCAACTCTCTTGCTTCTCTTCCATACTACCCATGTTGCTTGATCAACTTGTCTACCTGTACCGATCGCAGGTTGTAGGGAATGCCGAATTATGGGAATTGGGAATTGGGAATTGGGAATTGAGGCAGTGACTCATTTTTCCCTCAAATAATTGGTTTTCTGGAATAGTGAATTGTAAAGTTTGGTTTGCCTGTATCTACTCCTGACTCCCGGTTTTGGTTAAAATCTCTGCAACAATCGCGCCAATTATGCGCTAACTTAGCTGAAGATTTGTTCCTTATTGTCTTTTGAGGCTGCACCGTGCCCAAACGTATTCCTTTATTTTCTATACTTGTTCTCCTGGGTTTACTGAGTGTGCAAGTGCCAGTTTCAGGACAGGCACTTTTACCCTACACCCTGCAACTCAATTCAGAAGAACTAGAACAGCAGGGCTTGAATCTCGCTCAGGATGCCGTTCAACTTGTGCGATTTCAGCAGTTTGAGTTGGCGCTACCGAGAGCGGAACTAGCGACTCAACTTGCCCCTAAGAGTTATCAAACCTGGTTTATCTTAGGAAGTTTGTATGTGCAGACTAAAGAGTTGGATAAGGGGATTGATGCTTTACAACGGGCTAGATCCTTGGAACCGAATGAGGCAGGTATTTTATTCACTCTGGGTTCAGCACATTTCCAAAAAGCTCAGTACACAACAGCGGTTGCTGAATTGGAAGCGGGGTTAAAGATTAAGCCTGATGTTCCTGAAGCGTTGTTTGACTTGGGTAATTCCTACTACATGCTCAAGCAGTTTCCCAAAGCGATCGCTCAATATGAAAAAGCTGTCTCCCTAGAAAAAAACTTCTGGCCAGCGCTGAATAATATTGGGCTGGTGAAGTACGAGCAAGGTGATATCAGAGGGGCAATCAAACAATGGGAAGCGGCGATCGCAATTGATGATGAAGCGGCTGAACCCCAGTTGGCTATTGCTGTCGCGCTCTATGCCCAAGGTGACCAGGAAAAGGGACTCTCTCAAGGAGAAGCTGCCATTCGCCTGGACAGTCGTTATGCTGATTTAGAATTTCTCAAGGAAAATCTCTGGGGCGATCGCCTTCTGGCTGATACGAAGAAGTTCCTGGAAACTCCCCGAATCCAAGCTAGCATTGGCCCAAATCAAGGTTCACCTTCACGAGAAGAAATTTCTCCTCAGTAAGGCTATTGACATTGAGACGGAATGCAAGGTGTCATAGTTTATTACTTCTGTCAAGGGGTTCTAGAGTCGCTCACAAAAATTCCCGGTGTGATAGTTGGCGCCGATTCACACCGGAAAGGTACAGCTACTATTGACACTCAGATTGCGATTGTTCTCACCTGCGAGCTTCTACCAGATATAGCAGTAGCCACGAATGTTAGGACATTAAGGGGAGAAGAGCGTTCCTTAACTAGAGCCGATTTGACCCAAAGCTGACCGCTGAAAGCTGACTGCTGATGGCTATACTGTTAAAATTCTTGCCTAACGCTCTCGCGTCTTGCCGAAATTGCGCTGTAGTAGTACATATGTACTTATAGATCCTGATTGGCAACTAGATTCTTAACTAGAGAGGATAGATACATTAGCACGGGCATGAGTAAAATAGGCGTTCTGGGGCAAGAAAGTTATGGCTCTTTAGGCAGAAGGGCAAGAATTTGCTCGACAAACTGTTGATGATCAACAACAGGTTTAGAGATGTAGCCATCAGCACCACTCTGCTTGAGGAAGTTTTCGCGATCGCCTTCCATCGCGTGAGCGGTAACCAGAATAATCGGTAGATTGGATGTTTGAGTATCAGCTTTCAACATCTGTGTAATCTTAATACCGTCCACAGCTTTACCCCGGTAAACGCTGTGGGACAGGGAAACATCCATCAAGATAATGTCAGCTGCGCCACTCTGGGCAATTTGCATAACCTCTTCTACATCTTCAGTATGCTTTACATCCAAGCCGCCCCGCTTGCTGAGAATCTTGGAAAAAACGCGAGCATTAATTGGATCGTCTTCTACAATCAGAACGGTTTTCATGGGCGTTGCTTTGCTGAAAGTCGTCTTTTTCAAACAGTGCGATTTGATAATAAGTCTGACAGGGACTTTGTAATGTTGCCATCCTTGCGGACGATTCGTCATCACATTTTGGTCAGAACATAGGAAATTCCAACTCATGGCAAAACAGCTGAACCTGCTTGCGACCGGTCAGGTCATCCCCACCGCCCTCCATGCGGAGATGCAACAGTCCTACCTTGAATACGCCATGAGTGTGATCGTTGGGCGGGCGCTACCTGACGTTCGCGATGGTCTCAAGCCAGTGCATCGACGTATATTGTATGCGATGCATGAACTAGGTCTAACACCAGACCGACCATACCGCAAGTGTGCTCGTGTGGTTGGGGATGTTTTGGGAAAATATCACCCCCACGGTGACCAAGCCGTTTACGAGGCGTTGGTGCGCCTAGTACAAGACTTTTCCTCACGCTACCCTCTTCTCGCGGGTCATGGCAACTTCGGTTCGGTGGATAATGACCCACCTGCCGCCATGCGTTACACAGAAACGCGCTTGTCTGCTATCGGCAACGAAGCCTTACTTTCAGAAATTGGTGAGGCAACCGTTGATTTTATCGACAACTTTGATAGCTCTCAGCAAGAGCCAGTTGTGCTACCCTCTCAACTGCCAGTGCTATTACTCAATGGCTGTTCTGGCATTGCGGTAGGCATGGCAACCAATGTTCCTCCCCACAACTTAGGGGAAGTAATCGATGGTTTAATTGCCCTGATTGACAATCCTGATTTAGCAGATAAGAAATTGTGGCAATTAATTCCAGGACCAGACTTCCCCACAGGCGGCGAAATCGTTGAGCTATCTGGGATTCGCGAAGCCTACAGCACAGGTCGCGGCAGTATTTTGGTGCGAGGTATTACCCAAGTTGAGGAGATTCAAAGCGGTCGTGGACGGCGACAACGGCGTAGTGCGATTGTAGTGACAGAATTGCCTTACCAGGTAAATAAGGCAGGCTGGATTGAAAAAATTGCGGAACTGGTTAACCAAGGGCGTATTGATGGCATTGCCGACTTACGCGATGAAAGCGATCGCACCGGGATGCGCGTAGTTATAGAACTCAAACGAGATGCCACAACCAAAGATGTTCTCAGGCAGCTTCACAAGCAAACTGCCCTTTCCAGCAACTTTGGAGCGATTATGCTTGCCCTCGTGGATGGACAGCCGCGCCAGCTAACTCTACGGCAGTTGCTAGAGGAATTCCTACGCTTTAGAGAACAGACCCTCACACGGGAATACACCCATAAACTAGAGCAGGATGAACGACGCCTTCACATTGTTGAGGGGTTGCTTGCCTCTCTGCGATCGCTAGATACCGTTATTGAAATCTTGAGAAATGCTCCCGATGGCACGACAGCGAGGGATTCTCTCCAAACCCGGTTAAACATTAGCGAGGTTCAGGCAGATGCGATTCTTTCCATGCCCCTACGCCGTTTGACGGGTTTAGAGCAGCAAAAGCTACAGACAGAGTTTGATGAACTCACGGCAAGCATTGAGCTATACAGGCGCTTGCTCGATAACCGCAACGAATTGCTCAAAGCCTTGAAGAAAGACTTGCGATCGCTAAAGCGCAAGTACGCCGACCCACGTCGCACGAAAATCCGACCGCTACCTCCTGAGACAGAGGAGAAAGGAAAGGAAGCAAAGGAAACACGTAGTGTACACAAAGGTAGTAACACAAAGGAGACTAAGAGTTCAAAAAGCAACACGGCTAAAACATCGTCCCCAACCCCAACCTCTAAGCCCCAGACCCCAAAGCCCGCCGAAGAAGAAGAAACTATTCTAGAATTTACGCTGCAAGGTCATGTACAACGGCAGCGTCCCACAAACGAACAACAATCGAGACGCAGTGCCAGTCATAACGCTACAGCAACCCATAAGAAAGGGGATGACGTAGTTGTGGAGACTCATGCTACGGTCACACAAGCAGAATTAGTGGTCATTACCAATGGCGGCAAAGCCTATCCCATCAAAGTCCGGGATATTCCACCAGCAGCAGGGCGGCAGGCAGGAACTCCTCTAGAGAAGTTGCTGCCTGATGCAGCACAATCAGAGACGGTTGTGGCGCATTTCCTGATGCCTGAGAACAGCGAAAGCCAAACGTTAATTTTACTGACTCAGCAAGGGCGAGTTAAGCGTCTAGAGGTTTCTGAGTTGGCTAACCTTACGGCACGCGGAACAACGCTGATTAAGCTCAAGGATGACGATCGCTTGCACTATGTAAACTTTGCTCAAACAGGTCAACAACTGGTGTTAGCGACCAGCAATGGACGAATATTGCGTTTTGAGGTGAATGACGAACAGTTGCCGCTTATGGGACGCACAGCTCAAGGTAACCAAGCTTTGCGCTTGAGCCGTCGAGAGCATCTGATTGGTTGTGCAACACTTGCTGTTGATGACCACCTCTTACTGGTTTCTGAACAGGGGTACAGAAAGCGCTTGCAAATTAGCGCCATCCGACGAGGAAATCGAGGTGCTCTTGGTACTCAAGCACTACAGTTTAAGACAGCTACAGATAGTTTGGTGGGTATAGCACCTGCTTTACCCAAGTCTGAAGTTGCATTGTTAACCAGTGCTGAGCGGGTGGTGATTTTACCGATAGATTCTGTTGAGGTAATGGGCAAAGATGGAACAGGCGATCGCATTCCTAAACTCAAGCCCGAAGAAAAAGTCATTTCTGTCACTGCAATGGAACTCTTGCAAAAATAGCTAGGACGGGCTTTTCAGCCCATCCCACTCATAGTCATTTTTTCTTGTGGGGTAGGCGTCCCGCCTGCCCAAAAATTTGATGAAAAAGACTTTTGCAAGAGACGACCATGAGCCTTTGCTCACGAACCTTGCGATGAAAATAGGTATAGGAACGATTTAGCGTTGTTTCAGCCTCCATTTTCAAGACAGGTCTAATGGAGTCTGGTAAAAAGCACAGAAGTTAAAAGAAATCTGGCATCCAAGGAGATGCACCAGCAAACAGTTTGGTAGCTGTGACACATGCTGTTTCTGTCGCCTCCAGTTGCCCTACAAGCTGCAATTGATGGGCTGTAAACAAGCCTGTATAAAGTGGTGCTAATCCCCCTACATTTAGCTTCAACTCACCCTTTCCCCCTGGAGTAACTTCACCACGTCCATTCGAGACGGACAGGATAAATTTACCGTTGTTTTCGGGTAGTAAATTGTCTTGGACTTCTAGATGTAGTTCAGTTTGAATTCCCAGTGGATAACCTCGCTTTTCCAGCGCCTTCCTCACATCAACCACTCGTAGGAACCAACGTTGTACTGAGCAAATTTTGGCGGTTTGCTCTGGCAACAGCAAAGTTAGAGGGTCAACTATTGACCCACGCCATCGAACTTTTTGGATTTGAGAGCGATGATCATTAAGGAATGCCCACAAGCTCCGTGCAGCAGCCGTTGTTAAAACAACCCAATCCCGAATCCGTAGGATAGAGCCATCTTCTGTTTGGTGCGGAGTAAAGATAACGTAGCCTTCGGGTTGGTCGGCTGAACCAATGAGATAGGTGTAAACGGCTTCTTTCTCGTCCGGCTTAGTGATTCCCTGCCAAATTGCTTGATGCCGATCTAGATATCCATTGGTAAGTTTAGCTTGCTGCTGATAGAGCGATCGCAAAACCTCCTGATTGAGGTCAGTCACAGGGTGTAAAGGTAGCAAACGCTCCTTAAGCTGAATACTTTCAGTAGGAATTTCCCAAGCGCAATAGCTGCCGCCTTGCTCATATCCCGCTTTCCGGTACAAGCGTTGAGTGGCTGGATAAAGAGCAGAGATTGGTACTCCATTAGCATGGAGTTCTTTGAGGGTGTGCTGCAATAGTGCGATCGCAGCCCCTGAACCCCGGTATTCGGGCGCGATGCCAACCGATGCAATTCCTGCCATTGGCACGCACTCAGTCCCAAACCACTGACCCATCGGGATAATTGCTAGCCCACCAGCAAGCTGCCCTGCTCGATGTATGGTACGAAAGTTTTTCAAGCCAATGCGGTTGAAGTAAGGCTCACTACTGCCGGGTGGGCTATTGAAGCACTGGTCAAGAGTAGTCCCAAGCGGCTGAGCGTCTTCTGCGTTAGAAACATTGTCGTATTCAAATTGAGGTGTCATATCATCTACCACTCAGCGGCACAGAACTCTCCCTAGAGTAGGACGAGCGATGATGGAACTACTTCACCCGATTGACTCATCCGGTTGATTGATATACCGTGCCTTGTCCGTTATCACTCTTGTGGCTTTTTAAAGAGTTATTAGTTGTTCATTTATAGCTTGAGAGGGTCAACCGGAAGATCAGGAATTCAGCTAGGGGAAGGTGATCACATTTACCTGGTTTTTGGGATTAATTAAGAGGATGGGAAAGTTGAGCCTGAGAACGTAACTTTGCCCAGTGATTCATCTAACTTCCAACTATAAATGGTTATCTTACTCAAGCTCTTGATTTTTCTATCGGCTTCGGCGGCTGGATGGCTTGTTTGGTATGTGATCAGTCAAAAGAAGCGCCCAACCTCTCACAAAGCCTCTCCATATTTGGCAAAGGAACTACTGATTTTAGTGAACGGGGATACTAACACCGCTAGACGTTTACTGAGAAACATCAATCGTACTAATCCAGGTCGTTCGGTCGATTGGTGTTTGGAAAAGGTGATTCTCGATTTGGAACGTGATCGGCGTTGATTAGCGGCGGCAAAACTCACACATAGATAGAACATTCCGCAAACGCGATCGCATTCATTACCTTCAGATACTGATTACAGAAGCAGTTACTTAGGGAGTCAAACATCATGAAAGGCGATCACATCTACATTTTGCGCGAGAAGAACATACTGACTTACCAGCATCAACAGTAACACGCCATATCTAGAGGCGATCGCTTCTTTCCAGGCTTTCAAATTCGGCGTATCGTTAATGTTGAAGAGGAAAATTGTGGTGCTTTACCAATTTAGGACTTACACGCAAGCCCCATATCTGGTAGGGGCGCAGCTGTGCGCCTCTACAAATGGTGTTTCAAGGGTGGATTTGCGTAAGTCCTGCAATTGATAGCCAAAATAGCAATATCCGAACAAATAAAACTAACTCAAGAGATGTTTAGATCTATTGAGTTAACCTTTGCATTCTTAGCAGTAAAGGTTTTAGCTATTTATACTAATCGGAGCGGCGGGATTTGAACCCACGACCCCCACTACCCCAAAGTGGTGCGCTACCAAGCTGCGCTACGCCCCGGACACATCTAATCAGAATATCATAAGACTTGTCATTAAAACAACTATCTAAAATACTTTCAGCGACTGAGCGGCTTGAACTAAATCTGGAACAGATTGAGGAAGCCAACTCCCCTCACAACGGCGTCCAGTATTCAAGATGAAACGCAGCATATAGGAATTGGGATAGCCTTCTGCTTCCATCCAGAGCAAGTCACTTTCTACCTCGCAAGCAATTTTCTCCTCATCCATCAACTCGCTTGCCATCTGGCTCATGGTTTGGGCGAGTTGCCCTAGCAATTGGCAAAAGTCGTCTAATTCCGCCTCTGTTAACTCAATTGCCCAGTCATCTCCACCAACTAAACCGTGATAGTCAGTCGCTTTCGGGTTCCAGCCAAGACGCCAACCAGCGCCTTTTTTGACTAAACGTTCCATAAAGTCCTCGCCATAGCGACTGAGTAAACTAACTGCACGCTCCTACGACAGTGCTAAGGCATAAGCAATCGAGCATCTCCCGGTTGAGGGAGTGACGGCGTAGTTGCAGGATTAGTCGTTGTTGCTGGTGGTTTAGGTGAGGCTGTTGGTGCCGAGGCTGGTGTTTCGTTGGTAGTGTTGGGAGTGAAGACACTGACGAGGGCATCAATCAAAGCATCCCGTTCAGCACGAGTTAGCTTTTCAATCACAGCGCGATCGCTTTCCATCGGATTTTCCCGTAAAGTTGTAGCACCGGGATATGCCGATTCCACTAGATACTCATGCGCTCCCAAATAGTCCGCTAACGTCAGCTTCCAATCAAAACGGAAATTGGGAGGACGGCTTTTCACATAGATGTGATATCGAATTAGGCGACTCACCAACGTATTCTCCGACGCTACCGCACCCGTCTCTTTACTGACATACTGGTTTTCCAAAGGCAAGTTCGGTAAGCGTTCATACACTTGCCGCCACGCATCCTGGGATCTAAAAGGCTGAGCAGTAGCTGAGTCTGAGCCAATCCAGTTAAAAATACCTGAATCCTTTACCTCAGCCTTCCCCAGAAAAAAACAGAAGCCAGTTAGCGTGGCAAGGGTCAAGTGCAGTGTAAGCCGGAGTGGTTTACCTTTTCGTATCGCTTTGAGCATTTTGGGCACGAGAGCGATTGTTCAATCTTCCAAAGCTAGGGTTACTTTAATCGTCTAATCACCAATAATTTCTGGTTGTGTCAGTTCATCAGACATCTCAATGATTGCCCGCAGCACGGGCTTCATCATCGGGTCATCAATATTTTCAAAATCTTCATAGCGGCGGCGTTTTGCACGATTTGCCACTTGCACGGTAATCCGATAACGATTGGAAGCTGCACCGATTAGCTCCTCAGCGCGGTGCATAATTTGGCTTGAGTCGAACTGATAACGCTTATGCAGCATAAGTTGTTGTGGAGATTGTGAGTCAGGGAGAATGCAACTAGCAATTAGCTATTCGGTTTTAGGGACTAACGGCAGATTGCATCCTCCAGTTTAACAGCATTGACGTTGGCTCAGCTTGGCACGGCTTTTTAACAGAAAGCAAAGCTCTCTATAAAAATAGAGCCAGGAAAAAAAAGATTTGATGAAGTTCGCGCTATCCCAGATGCATGACTTGAGGATTACGTCAATAATTTAGAGGCAGGTATTTGGGGAGGCAAAAACTAAAAAGCTCGGTCTGATAATGGTTTCGGAGCTAGTGCTACTTCTGGTTTGGAAAGGTCTAAAAACGATAAGCTCTCTTCGACATCCTGACGCTCTTGGCTGGGCGATCGCATTTAAGAAAAACCTGCCTAAATGAAGAGCCATCAATTGTCTTTAAGGGCAGATAATGGCGTACCATTATGGAAATTTGTAAATATGTCGAGTTGTTAACAATCAACTGACTAGGTACTATTGTCTATGCAAACACTTGTTGCTTCTAGCTTTCAGCCATTCCATCAAACCCATTGCCAGCCCCTAAAGCTAGTTGTTCTAGGAGATAGCCTCATTTATGGATTTGGTGACCCAGAAGGCGGCGGTTGGGTAGAGCGACTGCGACGCCAGTGGATGTTACCCGATAGTCCCGGTCATGTTCTTTACAATCTCGGTGTCCGAGGTGACGGCGTAAAGCAAGTACAAGAGCGTGTTGAACAAGAGTTTCGCCACCGTGGTGAACTAAAAAACCGTGTTCCCGATGCAATCATCCTTTCTGTAGGTGTAAATGATTCAGCACGTCTTGGACGACCTAACGGACGGAACTACACAGAATTTGGCACGTTCCAGGCAGAACTCGAAAACTTACTAGACCAAGCACAGCGTCTGTGTCCGGTGTTTTTTGTGGGAATGGTGCCAGTGGATGAGGCGAAGATGCCATTTCTCGATTGTTTTTACTACAATCACGCTGATCAGTACAGCTACAAAGAAGCAACCCGCATCGCTTGTCAGAGGCGCAAAATTCCTTACCTCGATATTTTTGATACCTGGAAGGCGCGTGGGACAGATTGGTGCCTCAAGCAACTCTCTTCAGATGGTCTTCATCCTAATGTGGCTGGATACAAAGCCCTATTACAGGATGTCCTGACTTGGCAAGCCTTATCCGAACTCGCTACGCCAAGCTTAGCGACAGCCTAAACTTTCCCGCGTCGAGACACCCGTTACTGGATTTACACCACTGGCGCGATCGCAAAGTAGAGAAACTTGATAGCGGTCAATAATCGCATCCGTAAAATCTGCACCAGTAATCTCGGCATCATAAAAGCGAGTGCGCGTCATCGTCGCTTCCGTAAAAATGGCGTTGGTCATCTTGGCATTGTCCAACGTCACCCGATCTACCAGTGCGCCAGTAAGATTTGCTCCCTCTAAGTTTGCGCCGAGTAGCACTCCCATTGTCAGGATAGCGTTAGTGAGGTCAGAGCCTTGGAAGTTAGTACCTCGCATCTCCGCTGACACGAAAACTGAACCGACTAAATCAAGGTTTGAAAAGTCGCGGTTGTTTAAATTGGTATTGGTGTAGTTAATGCGACTCTCTTGAGCATAGGCAGGAGTAGCGCTTAGTAGTACCCATAACCATGCCAGACCGAGAACTAAGATTAGTCCCAGTAAACGTTTTAAGAAGGTCTTAATCGCTTTAAAATCAAAAAGTTTGAACAGTAGCATTCTTCTTAGGTGCAAACTCAACTATGGGTAAGGCAGTAATTTAAAACTATTGTCTCATTGCCATTGCGGTGAGTGCATACTGCTCAAGTTCTGCTGCACGGTGTGCCGCTGTATGTTCTGCTAGGACACGAACACGGGCGCGATCGCCTATTGCCCGACGTTCTTGTTCTGGTATTTCGCGCAAATATCGTAAGATATCCGCTGAGGAATCGGCGACAAGAATCTCTTTACCAATTTCAAAGATAGTATCTAAACCATCCCAGTAGTCGCTGATGATCGGAATAGCACAAGCCGCTGCCTCGAATAGGCGCACACTTGGCGAGTAGCCAGAACGAACCATGTCAGCGCGTGTGATGTTCAGCGTGAACTGCTGGGCATTGTAAAACGAGCAATGTTCAGCAGGTGGCAGGTGTTCAATGCGCTCAACATTAGGCGACCAGTCAATAGTGCTAGGGTACTGTGGCCCCGCGACAACAAAATGACCTTCTTTCCAGTGACGCGCTGGTTCAAGCAAAAGTCGCTCCAAAGTTGGTTGTCGGTCGTCGCTATAGGTGCCCATGTATCCAAGGTTCCAAGTTTGATGACACTCTTGGGGATAATACAACGCTGGGTCAACTGAACAATAGAGCACTCTTGCCATGGGAGAATCGTACTGCTGTTCAATCCGCTGTAGCGTTGGACCACCCGTAAACGATAGATAAAGGTGATAGCGGGGAATTAGTGCGAGTGAAAGATATTCTGTATCACCTCGTTCTAGCTTTGCCAACGTGACTGGTGTGTCGATGTCGTAAAACGTTGTAATTCCCTGTGCAGTTGTTGTAACCCACTCTCCTACTGCCACACCTTCAGGCACATACGAACCAACCATCACGAAATCCGCTTCACGCACTGTTTGCGTAAAACCATCTTTTAGCTCATCAAGACTTGAATAGAGCTTCGTGCAACCATAGGGAGGATTGGGAAGGTCGCGGTTAGCAGCATACCAAGGCACATCCCGCTCTAGAAATAGGACATCCTGACCTCGTGCAACCAATTCGCGCACCAGTCCTCGATAGGTTGTTGCGTGTCCGTTTCCCCAAGAGGAAGTAATTGATAATCCCAGGATGACAATTTTCATTTCAAGTTGCGGTACAGATGTCGAAATCCCCCTAGCTTGAGGATTTAGTGAGCAAAATTCTTACAATTGTTCAAACACTACATCTTCATAAACTGCATCTAACGTTCCCTCAAACTCTATACTGTCGAGTCGAAATGAGGCCTGTTCCGGCGTGTAGAACTGCAAAACCCACAGCCCTTCATCATTGCGTCGGAAGCATTCAACACGCTGCCGCTTGGTGTTAATCAGGACATACTCGCGTAGACTTTCTAGGGTTTGGTAATCGACAAACTTGTCACCTCGGTCAAAGGCTTCAGTAGAATTAGATAAAACTTCGACAATAAGAGTAGGGAAGCGCTTATAGTTAGGTGTTTCCAGGTCACGAGGGTCGCAGGTGACTAGGACATCGGGATAGTAGAACCGATTGAGAGTTTCAATTCGCGTTTTCATGTCCGAAATGTAAACGCGACAGCCAGAACCTCGGACATGGCTACGGAGAAGCGTGGCAAGGTTGAGGGCAATGGTGACGTGGGGATCGCTTGCCCCAGCCATCGCATAGATTTGCCCGTCAATGTATTCGTGTTTGATGGGGCTTTGTGCCTCTATCTGGAGGTACTCTTCGGGCATAAGGTAGGGCTGTTGGGGAGAGGCAATCATGGTAAGAATTTTAAGGGTTAGATTATGAACAAGAAAAGGCAGATGGCAGAGGGAAGAAGGGATTTATCCCAATGCTGATAGCAGAAGTTTCCCTTTGTCGTTTGTCCTTATCTCTTATCTTCTAATTTGCCCCTGCCATTCAATTTTTTGCTCCGTAGAGCGTCCAGCAAAAGAGCGAGTTGCCACTAACTCTATCTCAACGGCGACTCCGGGTTTGAGAAATTCTGACTCAATTGGCAACTTACCGAGATTAAGCGTAAAGCGATTGTTGTTGCGGCTGACTAACTCAGCAGGAATATTGCCTTCGTATCGGGTGCGATAATCAGCATTGCTGCTGAAGCGATCGCTTGCTCTGGCTGCACGATACTTAATTTGGAACTGAGTGGCAATCAAGTCAGACTTTCTCGCCCGATCTATTAAGGCAAAATTGAGTTCAGACCCACTCCCGGAGAAATCAGCCCGTGTTAGCTGCGTTGCTTCACTTTTGAGGATGACATTAGACGCAACAAATTGAGTTACCCCACCCTGCTGTGACAGCATCCCGTCAACCCAAACCTCTTCAGGAAAAGTAACCTTGACCTGTTTATCGTCTTCTAAACTAATATTCACCGTTTGACCACTGAAATCACTCAACGGTCGTCCTGCATTCCAAACGAGTTGAAACGAACTTTCGATGCGCTCAATGAACTCACGATATTGATCAGCAATTACAGAACCCGGTGCTAATAGGGAAGCTGCACCATTGCGAGTTTCCCACTTATTTTTCGATAGGGCAAAAACGCGATCGCTCACTTCCGGCATCCCCAGCGTAACCGTTGGGTTATCCGGGGCAAGTGCTTCAGTACGATTCACCAAACTCAAACTTCCCAAGCGTCCATCCTTCCCAACTGCTCCATTTGACCCATCTTCACCATCATTGCCATCTCTGCACTCGAACTCACGATTTGTGCAACTATAGCCAGGAGTTCCTGGAGTACCCGTGCAAGTTTGCCGTACCCAGTTCCGTTGGCGGCAGTTGCAACCTTCACCCCCATAAGCGCCGCGCCCAGACTGTCCTCCTCTTCCACCATTGGCTCGTACCGCAATTTTTTTCAAGTCTGCAAGATTGGTGTAATGGATGGTCAACGCGCCACCATCACCACCATCACCACCATTCCCCCCGTTCCCGCCTTTACCTCCATCAGCCGCACGCACGTCATACTCTACATCGCGTGGCTGTCTCTCACAATCCGCGTTTTCGCCACTCAAGCCATCTTCACCGCTTGAACCGTCTTCGCCTGACAAATCCAGATTCAGCGGCGAACCATCTGCAAAAATTGTTTGACTTTGACCATCTCGACCACGTTGACCCGTTCGTCCATCCGAGCCATTGCGACCATCATTGCCATATTCTCTAATCTCCGCACTCCAAGCCAATAATGGACAAAAAATTGATTTGGAGGAAGGGGGCAGAAAGTGAGGGAACGTCAGAAAGACCAGAAACAACGACAGCTTACTTAAGAAACGCATTTGCATCCGATATAACCGTGTCCGCAATTTGAAAAGCGTTAGACAGTTATCAATTAACTTAGGTTGAATGGCACTGACTTAAGAAAAATTGGTGAGCGTTTAATTCCCATTACCAACTGCATCACCTACCCAAAAAACCTTGTGCAGGGGGTCTCTAGGTAGGCACTCCGTCCCCCAGAAGGGGGTTTGGGGGTCTTCCCCAAGTCCGGGTTCTTCTAGTGAGCCACTATTTTTACCTAAAGTTCAGTGTCATTCCCCTAAGTTAAAAGCTAAAAAAAAGAATACTACCAATACTATCCACCACTAAATTGCCTACATAGTTCTTCAATCTCCTTATCCTCCAGCTTGCGAAATAAGGGAGGTGGCACATCAAATGGGTGACCTGGAACTAGCGCATCCAGATTTACAGCATCACTAATCTTCCTCATCCTGTCAGCTTCCGACAAATGCAGAGCATCAAAGAGCTTTTGGGATGTAAAGGGAATAAACGGAGCAGATGCGATCGCATAGAGGCGGATTAAATTAATACAAGTCCGAATTACCAAAGCCGCTTCTTCACGATTTTCCTTAATTAAACTCCAAGGCGCTCGTTCGTCAATGTACTGGTTCCCGACTGACCATAAGGAGTGCAAGGCTTCCGTTGCCTTCCTAAATTCCATATTCCCAATCAGTTCGCAGAGTGTTCCAACAAGTTTTTCGCAGGTAACTTGTAACTGTTGTTCCCGTTCACCTGGAAGCCCCCCTTCTGGTACCGTTGAGCCAAAGTGCTTTGCCGCGAACTTGAGTCGGTTGACAAAGTTACCCAACGTATCAGCAAGCTCCTTATTCACCTTAATTTGTAACAACTCCCAAGTGAATGCCGAATCAGAAGACTCTGGTGCCATAGACATCAGACTGTAGCGCCAATAATCCGGAGGGAGAATCTTAATTGCTTGGTCTAAAAACACTCCCCGTTTCGCACTAGTTGAGAATTTCCCACCATAGTAGTTCAGCCAATTGAAACCCTTGATTTGGTCAGCCATCTTCCAATGTTCTCTTGTTCCAAGAATCATGGCAGGCCACATAATCGTGTGGAAGGGAAGGTTGTCTTTAGCCATAAATTGCACGTACTTGGTATCTTCTGGACTACACCACCAAGTTTTCCAATCGTCCTCTTTTGAGTTCTCTACTGCCCATCCCTTCGTCGCTGCAATATAGCCAATGGGAGCATCAAACCATACATAAAACACTTTGCCTTCAAATCCCGGACGAGGGACAGGTACACCCCAACTCAAGTCACGAGTAATACAACGGTCTTGAAGCCCCTCATTCAGCCACTTCATTGCAATAGACTTGGTAAGATTAGGCCAATCCCGATTTTCATCAACCCACGCTCTTACCTCATCGCTCAGGAGCGAAAGCTTTAAGAAAAGATGTTTAGTTTTTCGGACTTCTAAGTTCGTACTTCCTGAGACAGCCGAACGTGCCTCGATTAACTCAGTTGGATCTAATACAGATGTGCAATTCTCACATTGGTCACCCCTAGCTGAGTGATAGCCACAACGAGGACAAGTACCGACAATATATCGATCCGGTAGAAAACGGTCATCGTCAAGGGAGTACATGAGACTGATTTCACGCTCCTCCATAAAACCATTTTTGTCGAGGCTCTGATAAAAATGCTGGGTTAATTCATGGTTTTGAATTGAGGAGGTTCGACCAAAATAGTCAAATGACAAACCGAGTTTTTGATAAATATCTGCCTGTCGTTCGTGCTGACGAAGGCAGTAGCTTTCTACATCAAGTCCGGCTTCCAAAGCGGCGAGTTCAGCAGGTGTGCCGTGTTCATCAGTCGCACACACAAAGAGAACCGTTTCCCCTTCCTGTCTCAGGAAACGTGCATAGACATCTGCGGGAAGCATAGAACCGACAAGGTTACCCAGGTGCTTGATACCGTTGATGTAAGGCAGTGCGCTAGTAATTAAGTACCTCATGTATCCTCGCCTTGAGTCTGACTAGCTAATTTAATTCATCCAGTGGGTTATCTGCAAATCTACGGGTTATGTGTCCTCTTGTTAGGATTCACAAGACGTAGGCGCTAAGTTTCCAAAAATGTAACCTATCCAACCGTGCGAAGGCTTGGGTGCCAGATTAAGAACACCCACTACAATGCCAATACAACCATGAAGCTTGCTCTTTTCTGTTCCCGGTTGACTACATGGGATCGGTTGAAGACTCTATGTTTAGTCGTTGGTTTGCTCAGCCTGACGGCGTGTCAATCGGTGCCAAGTAGTGCCCAAGCACAAAATCCTGCATCTCTACCTAGAACTCTCACGGTTTCTGGTAAAGGAAAAATCACCATTCCGACAACCCTAACGCAAGTCCGCTTAGGCGTTGAAGTTCAGGGTAAAACTGCCCAAGAAGTACAACAGCAAGTCGCAAAGCGATCGCAAGCTGTGGTAGAACTCCTGAAATCCCGTCAAGTGGACAAACTCGAAACGACAGGTATCAGCCTTAACCCTAACTATAGTTATCAGGGTGGTAAGCAACGCATTAATGGCTATATCGGCACCAACACGGTGAGCTTTCAGATTGATACCGAAAAATCTGGGACGCTTTTAGATGAAGCGATTCAAGCCGGAGCAACACGCATTGATGGTATCAGTTTTGTGGCAACGGATGAAGCGATCGCCCAAGCACAGCAAAAAGCAATCAAACAAGCGTCTGAAGATGCCAGAAAGCAAGCTGACGCGGCTCTCGGTGCCCTCAATCTCAGCCAACGTGAAGTGATGGGCATTCAAATCAATGGAGCTAATCCACCTCAGTTACAGAATTATGCTTCTCCTGCGGTGCTGGCACAGATGCCAACTGACAGTGCTAAAACACCCGTTGTTGCTGCCCAGCAGAAGGTTGAGCAAACTGTTACTCTGCAAATTCGTTATTAGACCTTTTGCAAAAGCGATCGCAAGGATAGCTGATATCTCCTTTTAGAGACTGGACACTCGCTTTTAGTGCTTCTAACTCCTCCTCCATTTCAAGAGCAGCGAAGTTTTGTTCTACGGGATCACGTCTCTGTGTAGAACTGAAACACGGACTGATGCAGGAATATGGCGCGATCGCGTTTCTTGATTTGGCTTAGGTTTTGATTTGGATCTAGTAGCAGTAGATTTTTTAGTCTTTCGCTTTGGAGTTTTATCAGCGTTTTGACTGTTAGCCTGATCGATCAGATCCCGAAGTACACCTCGTACCAGTTTTTGCAATGGATTAGGTGATTGTCTTGCCATTACTTATCAAACAACTTCTTCAAACCGTAGGCTGCCAGCCCAACAACTGCACCAGCAGTTCCAGCTAAGGTAGAACTTCTTGTGGTTTCGGACTACCCGTCAATTCGGCTTTCATCCGTGCCAACTCATCATCAACATCGCTGCCGGACTCTAGCTCAGCAAATTGCTGTTCTAAGTCATTTCCTGTCAATTCATACGCAGCTTGAGAACGAGCTTCCAGCTCTAAAACTTTTTCTTCCATTCGCTCAAAAGCACCCATCGCGGAGCTAGTACCTAGTCGCCTGATGCTACTTTGCCGTTGTAGTTGAGCCTTTGCCGCTGCCAACCTTGCCTTAAGTTCATCTCTTTTAGTCTTGGCTTGCTCCAAGTTTTCCTCCATAGCCCTAAGTTGGCACTGGAGGGGGTGAGAGCGTTGCTGCTTAAGCTGTCCTTTTAGCGCCTTGGCTGTTTCAGCCTTGCTCTTTTTACAAATGAGTGCATGACGAGCCAAATTTTCATCACCTTTTTGTAAAGCAAGTTGAACGCGCTGCTGCCACTTATCCACCTCAGCTTGAGCTTGTGCGTACTGTTGTTGAGTACGTTTTTGCAAGGCAACGGCTTTGACAACAGCTAGACGCAACTGCAATAAGGCTTCCTGCATTTGGGCGATCGCTCGATCCAGGCATTCTTCCTCATCCGTGCCTTGTTCAATGAGTTGATTTAAACCATAAGCCCCAAGTCCAATAACTGCACCAGCAGCAACAACAGGAGCCATACCAATGCCTACTGCCGTGCCAGCTACAGCTAATCCCATTCCACCAACAACAGCAGAAACTCCGGAACCACCCACTGCTCCCAGTGCTGCTGCACCTAATGCCGAGGCATCTCCCTCTTCTATCGCCTTTTTTGCACCATAAGCGGCTGCACCAGCAACAGCACCAGCTCCAGCAACCAGTGTCGAACCGATCGCCATACCAGTTCCAGCTACGAGTAATCCCATCCCGCCGAATGTGGCGGAAATACCAGCGCCTACCGCTGCTCCTCCAGCAATCAATGCTGCACCTTCTCCTGTGTCGTTGCTGGAATCTTCGCACTCAGCGTTATTCAAATTAGCTCTGACTGTGAGGCTAACACGGTCAAACAGTTGTCCCATTGCTTTTATTCGTCTACAGGTAAAATAGTTGCGGTAGCGCGATTCCCGATTCAGATGAGGTTGACACCTTGAGGCTGAGAGGGTGTCAATAACTTTTAATATCTGGTTGTAAGCAGCTTTCGCGTTTGCGGATTGCTAATGCTCTGAAGCCCTCTCCACATTATCTATATGATTTGCGATCGCAGCCTTGAGAAGCTCAAACAATTCATCAACTCTTTTTTTCCCTAGCGATAACATTTGAGTCATTTTTAACGTTTGTTCGCACATCGTTAAGCTGGCACTCGCCCTCTGTTGGTATCGTGAGAAAATTGACCTGAGTTTTAAGAGACGACGTTTCAATGACTGCCATAACTCCCGATTCTGCCAAGCATAAAAAAGCTAAAGCCATCAAATCCTCCAGCCGCCGTCCTGCTAAGGAACTGTGTAGTGAGTGTGGACTTTGTGATACATACTATATTCACTATGTCAAGGAAGCTTGTGCCTTCTTAAACCAGCAAATTGCCGAACTCGAAGAACAAGCCCACGGCAGAAGCCGCAACCTAGATAGTCCTGATGATTGGTACTTTGGTGTCAATCAATCCATGATGGCAGCGCGGAAAACTGAGCCAATTGAGGGAGCGCAATGGACAGGTATTGTTAGCAGCATCGCGATTGAAATGCTGAATCGTGGTTTGGTTGAAGGTGTCGTCTGTGTCCAAAATACAAAAGAAGACCGCTTTCAACCGATGCCAATCATTGCTCGTACTCCAGAAGAAATTCTAGCCGCACGGGTGAATAAGCCGACACTCTCGCCTAACCTTTCCGTGTTAGAGCAAATAGAGCAATCTGGGATGAAGCGATTGCTGGTGATTGGCGTTGGTTGCCAAATCCAAGCCTTACGAGCAGTTGAGAAGCAACTAGGTTTAGAAAAGCTCTATGTTTTGGGGACTCCCTGTGTTGATAACGTTAACCGTGCTGGGTTGCAGAAATTCCTAGAAACCACCAGCCGTTCCCCAGAGACTGTTGTGCATTATGAGTTTATGCAAGACTTCCGGGTTCACTTCAAACATGAGGATGGTTCAGTTGAAATGGTTCCCTTCTTTGGACTAAAGACGAATCAATTAAAAGATGTGTTTGCCCCCTCTTGCATGAGCTGTTTTGACTATGTAAACTCCTTGGCAGATTTAGTCGTAGGCTACATGGGTGCGCCTTTTGGCTGGCAGTGGATCGTAGTACGCAATGACACTGGACAGGAGATGTTAGATTTGGTGCAAAATCAGCTAGAAACGCAGCCCGTGATGTCAAAGGGAGACAGACGTAATGCTGTACAACAGAGCATCCCCGCTTATGATAAGGGCGTTACCCTACCCATGTGGGCAGCCAAAATGATGGGTGTGGTGATTGAAAAGATTGGTCCTAAAGGTTTGGAGTATGCTCGGTTCTCAATCGACTCTCACTTTACTCGCAACTATTTGTATGTAAAGCGTCATCACCCAGAGAAATTGGAGGCACATGTGCCAGAGTACGCTAAACGAATTGTTGGGCAATATCAACTGCCAGAATCTTAAGTCCTTGCAAATGATTTCAATATTTTTTGCTCTCTTGAAAAGTCACAGGACTTACGCAAATCCACCGTTTAACCACCATTTGTAGGGGCACTCTACCAGATATTGCACTTGTGCGTAAGTCCTAAATCATTATTAGTTCTTTTTGGACAAGCACCAGAGATAAGCAAATGACAAAAATCAACTATTGAAGTTTCGGGAGGACTCATGGAACTTGTGTTTCGTGAACATCTGAGGCGAACAGTGGCTTAATACCGTTTCAGGATGAGAAAATACCAGATTCCCTTAACCTCCCAGTGCTAAGGTAGGGTGCTGTTGAGCAAAGCTTTTGTTGTTTAATGAAGCCGTTGCTTCAAACAAGAGGAGGCAGAGGTACAGATATGGGAAATGTTAAGGTTGCAGAAAAATCAAACCATGTTATGACCTCTCCTTCGGGAATCTTCTAACCTTCTTATGAAGCAGCAAGAATTGCCGATAATCGGCTGGCGGGAGGAACTTGCTTTACCTGAACTTGGGATTTCACAGGTGAAGGCAAAAATTGACACAGGCGCACGTTCATCCGCTTTACATGCTTTTGATATCCAGATTTTCGAGCGTAGTGGGATACAGATGGTTAGGTTTAAGGTGCATCCCTATCAACGGGATACTCATCGCACTGTAATGGCTGAAGCTGAACTTATCGACCAACGAGAGGTTCGGAATTCTGGTGGACAAACTCAACTTAGACCTGTTATCCAAACTCCTGTAGAGCTGAATGGCTATACTTTCCCAATTGAACTAACTTTGACGAATCGAGATGTGATGGGTTTCCGGATGTTGCTGGGGCGTCAGGCTGTGCGTAAACGTTTTTTGGTAGATGTGAGTCGGTCGTTTCTGCACAGTCCAAGTGGGAACAACAAACTAAAGAGTAAAAATCAAAAGTAACGATGAAAATCGCAATTTTATCGCAGGATGCTTCGTTATACTCCACTCGACGCCTCAAGGAAGCTGGGGAAGAGCGAGGACATGAGATACGGGTGATTGATTACTTACGTTGCTACATGAATATCACGTCTCACAAGCCGAGTGTGATTTATCAAGGCAAACCCTTGGAAAATTTTGATGCGATTATTCCTCGAATTGGGGCATCGAAAACGTTCTACGGGACAGCCGTTGTGCGGCAGTTTGAAGTAATGGGTGTCTTTACGGCAAACGAATCTCAAGCGATTTCTCGCTCCCGTGATAAGCTGCGTTGCCTCCAGATTCTCTCCCGCGAAGGCATTGGTTTACCTGTAACTGGTATTGCTCACTCTACGCAAGATATTGATGGTTTAATTGATACGGTTGGCGGTGCGCCTGTTGTGATTAAGCTATTGGAGGGAACTCAAGGAATTGGGGTGGTGCTTGCGGAAACCCACCATGCAGCTAAGTCGGTGATTGAAGCATTTCGGGGATTGGATGCGAATATTTTGGTGCAGGAGTTTATCAAAGAAGCAGGAGGCATGGATATTCGCTGTTTCGTCATTGACAACAAGGTGGTTGCCTCAATGAAGCGGCAGGGTGCCCCAGGTGAATTTCGCTCCAACCTTCATCGAGGTGGAACACCTGACACAATAAAGTTGACACCAGAGGAACGAAGCACAGCAGTACGTGCGGCGAAAGCGATGGGGTTGAGAGTGGCAGGTGTGGATATGCTGCGCTCAAATCACGGTGCAGTGGTGATGGAAGTCAATTCTTCACCCGGACTCGAAGGGATCGAGAAAGCGGCGGAGGTTGATGTGGCAGGAAAGATTATTGAGTTTTTAGAGAAAAATGCACTTTTAGGAAAAACACGCGATCGCATCCAGTATTAACACGATGATTATGAGTTTTATCTCAAGGTAGAGATATCGCTTCATAATATCTTCACAAATTAACCGTGTAAAACCCACGATCTCTTAACCGCTGGTTCCGGAAACATTCAGGAGTCACTAGAAAGAGGAATCTAGATGTAAGGGAGTCTGGCAGGAAGGAGTTTGGTGAAGACTAATGCAAGCCACCCTGTTGTGGGAAAGTTTCTGAACGGGCGTTACAAAATTGTTCAAGTTCTGAATGCCGGAGCATTTGCACAGACCTATATTGCTGAAGACACTTGGCTTATCGGCAATCCTCAATGTGTGGTCAAGCACCTTAAGCCGAATGGCGATCATCCTAAACAATTGCAAGTTTGCAAGCGTTTATTCACCAGTGAAGCCGAAATACTCAAGAAGCTGGGTAAGCATGACCAGATTCCCCAACTTTTAGACAGCTTTGAAGAACACCAAGGGTTCTACTTGGTGCAAGAGTTGATTATTGGAGAATCATTAGTTACAGAACTCCCAATTAGTAAAAACTGCAAGAAACGCTGGAGTGAAATTCAGTGCGTTGAATTATTGCAAGACGTTTTAGGTATTTTAGAATTTGTTCATAGCCACGGCGTCGTTCATTGTGATCTCAAACCCAATAATTTGATTAGACGCGCCTCAGACGGCAAACTGGTTCTGATTGACTTTGGTGTTGCTTATCAAATTCCTTCTACTCAAGCCAAGCTAAGGGCTATCCCAATCCAGTTCTCAATTGCATCTGTAGCTATTCACGGCTTAGGCTACATTCCAGCCGAACAGTTTAGCGGTCAGCCCTATCCCTGTAGTGACATTTATGCACTCGGCATGATTGCCATTGAGGCACTAACGGGTCTGAATCCCATGCAATTGGGAATTGATTCTGAGAGTGGGGAAGTTAGCTGGCAACAGCAAGTATCGGTAAGTAACCCGATGGCTTGTGTGATTAATCATATGGTGCGCTATGACTTCAAAGAACGCTATCAATCAGCAACAGATGTCCGAGTTGTACTAAAAAATCTGGCAATTAAGAATCAGGAGCAAGGTGTGAGAAAAGATGAATTAGACAATGCGTTGATTGGTGAGTCTTCTTCAGAATTAAAACCATTAATTACGCCAGTAGATAGCGAGTCATTAAATTTAAGCTTTTATGTGCGGGAATTGGCACAGTCTTGCTTACCCAAATTACCGCCTATTGTATCGGGAGTGGGAGCAGGGATGGCAACTTCTAATGCTCTGGCTATATCCTTTGGACTGTACACTCTGCTATCTGCAACTCCGTCTAATCCTGGTCTTGATACTTTAGCGAGGGCAGCACAAGAGTATCAGGCAGGGAATTTAGAAGAAGCGATCGCCTTAGCTCAATCAGTTCCTTTAGATAGTACGGCTTATCAAGAATCTTTAATTGCTATTCAAAAGTGGCGGCAAGAATGGAACACTGCTGCCACTCAGTATCAAGCTGTTGAAGATGCCTATAATGAAGGGCGGTGGCGGGATATTTTTGAGGAGGCTCGAAAGACTCCTGATGTCGCTGCTTGGCAAAAAAAGGTTGAGCAATTTATTGAACAAGTCAAACCGGAAATTGAGGCAGAATCTGAAACGTTGTTACAGAAAGCCTATCAATTAGCCGCAGAAAAAGACTTTACAGGAGCACTAGCCTTAATTAGACAAATTCCTCCAGAAACAGCCACTGGTGCCAAAATTGAACCCAAACTATCGGAATATACTAAAAAGCAGCAGATTAGAGCAGACTCTTTATTACAAGAAGCCTATGATCTGGCAGCAAAAAGAGACTTCAGTGGTGCATTAAAGTATTTATCACAAATTTCTGACGAAACTCCTACCTACGATAAGGCTCAAATTAAGATGGTTGAGTATGCTCAAAAGCAGCATTTTAAGGAAGAAGTTGAAAGACAAGCTTCATTAACGAGAGCAGTTTCTGAATCAAACTTGAGGTTTTCAGAGCCATTTGTGCGTAGCAGTGGTGAAGAAATGACTTTAGAACTTAACCCTGGTACCCAACTTACAGAAGTTAGTCCTCGCTCATCTTTTACTGCACCTAGCAGACGTTAGTAAGCTGATGTGCGTTTAAATCTCATATTGAAAAATACAGAGGGCAACCGTGTAAGGGCTGCAATGTGGGTTCAATTCTCCTCGTCTCCAGTTTTGAGTTGGAAATAAACCAGTATGAGAGTGAAGCTAAGTAACACGGTTGTTGCTGCCGCCGCATAGCCGAAATCAAACAGTGAAAAGGCTTCTTCGTAAATGTAGTAAACCAATAAATTGGTGGAATTGAGTGGACCACCACCCGTGATGATATAAACTTGCTCAAAACTTCTTAGGGTGAAAATAGCAGTGGTGACTGTGGCAAAAATTAGTGTTGGTCGTAATCCTGGAAGCGTGATGTGCCAGAACTTAACCCAGGAGTTTGCACCATCTAACTCAGCGGCTTCGTAACGATTTAGAGGAATCGCTTGCAGTCCTGCGAGAAATACCACCATATTGAAACCCAGTTGTTTCCAACTGCTCAATAAAATGATGACGGGCATTGCCCAAGTGCTGCTGCCTAGCCAGGGAATTGGTTCAAACCCAAGAGAATCTAGAAGCGCATTGACTGGGCCTTCAGTTTGGAACAACCAGCGAAACCCCAAGCCAACGGCAACCAAAGAGGTGATGGAGGGAATGAAATAGGCGGTTCGCAAAAGTCCTCGTAGAGCAAATGACCGATTTAACAGGACAGCTAACCCCAAGGGAATAACGAGGCTGGGAATGACGGTGGCAATGGTGAAGTAGAGAGTATTGCCAAGAACTTGCCGAAAATCGGGATTGATTACCAAACGTATGTAGTTTCTGAAGCCTGCCCATCTAACTCCCTCGGCGGTGAAACTGCCTGTGGTGAAACTAAGGTAAAACAGGTAGGCGATTGGCCAAAGGAGAAAGATGCCGAGGAGGATAAGTGCGGGTGCTAAGAAAATCCAGGCGGCGATCGCATCATTATCTAGCAACTGCTGAGGAGACTGTCGAAACTTGATTGCCATCTGGGTTACAGGTGCGCCTGTATCGTGCAGTGTATGGAACTAATTTTTCTTAAGTTCAGGATCATTCACCTTAAGTTGTCTAGGGCAATGTCCCGGTTGAACAATGCTTCATGGAAGTCGGGGTTAATTTCTAAGGCTTTATTGTAAGAAGCAACAGCGGCTTCAAAATCGCCTGCTTCAACTTGTTGGTTGCCTTGCTGAAACCATTCTTGTGCCTCATTATTAGCGGATTGCTCAGCTGTGTCGAATTGATGCATCAATTCTTCAATTATTACTAATGGGTCAGTGGTTTCAATCCCTAATTGCTGAGCAACCAGTTGGCGTAAATTGTCATCCTGTTGCAATCTCACCATTAACTCATCAAGTGTAATGGTTTCAGTTTGCATAGCTTCTAGGTTAGTGGGTGCCGTCTCTTGAATCGGGGGTGTTGGTAGAGTTGACGCTGCTATTGGGTAGGCATCGGGACCATCATATTCCCAGACGCTGCCACTGGTTTGTCTGATGAGCAACTGCCTGCCAATGTCGTAAGCCACTTCTCCAATTGTTCTTACAGATGGGAGAGATTGAGTCATTTCACCCACCTGCACTAGCCGTGTAGCTAATTCGTTATTGGGTGCAGGGGAGGCAAGTACTCTTTCCCCAAACCGACGCAGCCATGCCACCCATTCTGTTTCCGTGGTGCGCCCCTTTAGGGTTTCAAACCAGCGCAGAACTCGATCCTGCTGCCAGCCATGCGCTACTCCTTCGAGAAGTTGCCTGAATAGATACTCGTAGTCGGAGTCAGCGAGGGGTGGAGGCGCTTCTACCTCGGTTTGTCTCTCTCTTCGGTTGGTGGAAGCTTGGGGAGAGGTGCCAAACAGACGCCGAAACAATCCTTTGAGCCACTGCCAAATTCCCTTGAGCATCTGTTGAATCCTAAGTGCGATCGCGTTTATCCAGATTTTAGACTGGCTAAGTCGTGTTAGTGACAGTCGGTTTTGTTTGTCGGTACTCGATATCGAGATAATAGCTAACTCTAGCTGGGGACTAAACTGAAAAAAGCAGAGCAGTAATGCTTGTAGTTAAAATGCGATCGCACTTAGGGGACTTCTCATGCAACCAAGAACCGTCTGGCAGCAGAACAGTGACAACCCTGAAAACCGCACGAACTTCGCCATTATCCAACAATGGTGGACAAACCTCAACGACAAAAAAATTGCTTGGCGGCAACGAATCATTCCCCAAACAGGCGATGTCAGCCAACTCAACTGGGAACTTCAACGCTTTGATGAAGCATTCAAACTACAAGCACCTCAAATTCGCGGTATCACTCTCTACTGGCGTAAAGCTGATAACGAGCGAGAAGGTAGTACTACACCCCGTAAGCTAGAACTAGATACCGACAGCCAACAACTCTATATTTATCCCCAATCACAACAAGAACTTGTTATTCGAGTTGGGGTTCCAGAAATCATCTATCAAAAAATTGAAATCAAAAATCCCCAGTACCAAAGTACCAGGAACGGTGAAAACCACATCATCATTTTGCGCGATCAGCAGCAACAACTAGAAATCACACTCAACCTTACGCCAGATAATCTTGCCCAACTTAAAGAACAACTACCAGGATGATTCTCAATCCTCTAACGTCATCCTTTTCTTAAAAAGCCAAGATAGCCAAGGTTGGTATCAGTCTTGGTAACCGCCCTGTACTATCTTCTTTTAAATTGTCTTTGCAACATAAACGGCAGTGCAAATCTACCATTAATTCTGCTAAATGAATCAATCTCTCACACTTGTGCGGTGGATTATCCCAGTTGCTTCAATTTTGATGGGATGGTTTTTTGGGATAATTTTTGAGAAAGTTTTTTTCACGAGATTCAAAAAATTTACGGCTAGAATGCCGTTTCCAGGAAATGAATTGGTTGTTGAATCTCTACAGAAACTGCCAAGCCTTTGGCTTTTCTTGGCAGGGCTTTATGGCGCAATTCTTGCTTCACCGTTTACTCTACCAGTTTCAGGAATTCTTCAGAAAGCTTTAACTGCCACTTTCTTATACACAGTAACACTCCTAGTTGCAAGGCTTGCTGCAGGCTTTGTAACCTTATACAGCCAGAGAGTTGAAGGGCTATCTGCTTCCTTATTTTCCAACCTTACTAGAATCCTCGTTTTACTTCTGGGGATTTTAATAATCTTGCAAGCGATGGGTATCTCAATTACCCCTATCCTAGCAACATTAGGGATTGGGGGATTAGCTGTTGCTTTGGCTTTTCAGGATACCCTTGCAAACTTATTTTCTGGTTTATACTTAATCATTTCAGGTCAAGTAAGAACAGGTGACTATGTAAAACTAGAAAGCGATCAAGAAGGGTATATAACTGATATTAATTGGCGCAACACTACAATCAGAGAAGTTCCCAATAATATTATCGTTGTTCCTAATACAAAGTTGGCTTCAGCAATTTTCAAAAATTACCATTTACCTACCAAAGAAATTACTTTACAAATTACTTTTGGTGTTGGTTATGACAGTAATCTAGAGCAAGTCGAACAAGTGACCGTTGCTGTTGCTAAGGAGGTAATGCAAACTGTTCCAGGTGGTGTACCTGAATTTCAGCCATTTGTCCGCTACCAAAGCTTTGAGGATTATAGGATTAATTTAATAGTGTGCTTAAGAGTTAATGAGTTCCTTGACCAACATATTATTAGACATGAGTTTATTAAGCGGTTACATAAACGGTATCAAGAAGAAGGAATAGAAATTCCCTTCCCATCCAGAAATGTGTATATGAAAGATAAGTGAGTAATGGGGGGAATCCTCACCTCACTTACCCAGTTGAAATTCCCATTTCAGATTAGTCCCATAATAGGGAGCTATACAGTTATAGAATTAGACTCTAGAGGTAACCAGCATGACCCCAACTAGAAGTGAGCCAAGGCAAAAGCTGACTTTTGAGCAATTTCTTGAGCAATATCCAGAGGATGGGCGCTATGAACTTGTAAATGGGGAAATCGTGAGAATTTTAGCTACCAGACAGCACGATGACATAGCAGACTTTATCGCCAAACAACTGGACAGAGAAATTGACCGACTTAGCTTGAACTACAAGGTATCCGGTAGGATTGTGCTTGCAACCTTGACAAAAGACGGTAAGGAACAGGGACGGCATCCGGATGTCAGTGTGGTGAGGCTGGAGGTATGGCGTTCAAACCGTTTTGCTTACTCTGCCCTACGGGAACCAATCCAGCTTGCCGTTGAGGTTGTTTCAACCAACTGGGAGGATTACTACATCGATAAGCTAGATGAGTATCAGCGTCTGGGCATTACCGAATATTGGATTGTAGACTATCTGGCTATTGGTAGCAGGAATTACCTGGGTAATCCCAAAGTTCCTACTGTTTTTGTCTATCAGTTAGATGTGAATGGGATGTACCATTCTACTGGATACAAAGGTTCTGACCGGATTGTATCTCCTACCTTCCCGAAGTTGGAATTAACCGTCGAGCAGATTTTGAGTGTGTAGTTCTTACTGAGAAGGTAGCGCGATCGCTCTATACCTATGAAGCAATGCCCTAACAGTTGCGATCGCACTTCTAGTTCCTGTCAAATGCGATCGCACTCTTGGAGTCAAGCTTGTAGGCGATCGCTTTTTTTCTCCCTCAATAAATCCCTCAGCAAGTGCCCCCCAATTCTGGGATACGACTGGAAAAATTCTCCTAAGTCTCAGCACTCGTCTGAAAGCTCAAATGCTCCATGCGCTCATGAAATCGCGTTTAGTCGGGATAGACAAACCCTCGCTATCAACATCGGCAATGAAATCAAAACTTAGGTTGACTAACAAAGGTACTTAATTACGGCTTCCCAAAGATAAATACTACTATGGCTTTGGCTGATGCCCAAATGGATAGCATAATAGACAGCAACGAACTGAAAGTGCTTGACTTGCACGTAAGGAAAATAAAAATGCCTGAAGCACAATTCCCCCCTCTCGAATGTGTCATCGGCAATTCAACATTGCGCGTTGAGTATTGCGATATTACTACGCTGAATGTTGATGTGATAGTGAGTTCAGATGATATTAACCTATCAATGTTCAGTGGGGTGTCTGCGGCTCTTTTTAAAGCAGGAGGAGATGCTGTGCGGCGTGAGGCTCAAGCACAGTCTCCTATTACGTTAGGTAACATTGCGATTACTACGGCAGGACAATTGACAGCCAAGAGAATCTTCCACGCTGCGGTAGTAGACTTTATGAACTGGGATTTGACAACCATCGACTTGATTCGTAGTGTGACCAAGAAGTGCTTGGTAGTTTGTAATGAACTGGGCTTTGAGTCAATAGCTTTTCCCGCTTTTGCCACAGGTGTGGCTAGGTTATCTCCAGAACATTGTGCCGTGGCGATGATGCTTGAGATAGCTGCCTATCTTAGCAATATTACAGATTCCAAATTAGTAGTAATTGCTTTATATGCCCGTAATAAACTTCCAGGCGATATTATTCCTCGTTTTTATTCGCAGCTGTCTGAGTTTATAGAACTTATACAAAGCTTAGAGAACCTAACATCTGCTCTTGAGAGTTTAGAAAAAGTATATCGACAACTTAAACTTGACGAAGCAGCAAGTTGGAATTAGAGCTAGGCGAGAATCTCTTCAGGTAGAGGTTCATTAAAGTCATCTGGTACAACAAACTCTCCTGCACACAGAGCAAAAGGTCGAAGCGGCTTAACTTCATTGCTAGATTTAGCTGGCTTTATCTCGGCTATCGGTTCATCGGCTTGCACAATCACAAGTGTATTGCCTGCTTGCACAAGGTTAAGAAAGCCTGAAATATCACGCTGAATTTCATCAATAGTAATAGTAATCATATTTTTAATTTAGCTAAGTTATCGCTATACATTGGAATTGTGCTTACAGCGAGAACTTACCGCTACGCGATCACACTTCTACTCCTTGTCAAAAACGCGATCGCTTACCAATCTCTACACGTTAATGAGCAACACAGTTAGTAGGTATAGGTACATCCTGATGAGGGCAAAAACAGTGTTCTTATAAGCTGAGCGTCCTCTCTCCCAATTGCTGAGAAAACTCGGAGACTGATTTAAGCCCTATGCAGGAACCGTCAATGGCATCCCGTTGTCGGCTGGACTGAGTTGAAGTAAGAAGGGAACGGCTTTTTCTACCCAATCTTTAATTGCTGTGTAGCTTGCGGCATCTTCTCCATAGCAGATTTCCAGCATATCAGTATGAATGATGCCGGGATTGAGGGGAATTGCTGCCATTCCAGGAGGGAGTTCTTGAGCAAGCGATCGCGTCATCCCCTCAATTGCCCACTTAGAAGCACAATAGGACGAGACTTGAGCAGAGGTAGAGCGACCCCAACCTGAACTTAGGTTAACAATCACACCGCTTCCCTTCTCAATCATCGCTGGGACAAAATGACGAATCACACTCGCCACTCCCTTGATGTTGACATCAATAAGGCGGGAAAAATCTTCGCTGGGTATCTGCCAGAGTGGTGCTAATTCGTTAATCATTCCCGCATTATTAATCAGCAAATCTGGCGGAGCATATTCAGAAAGGAGTCGCTTTGCCCAAGCTTTTACCTGTTCTTCATCAGCAACATCTAGCGCAGTGAAATTGTGCGGTGAGCCAAACTGTTGGTTGAATTTCTCCACCGTTGCTTCTGAGCGAGCGCAACCTAGAACAGTATGTCCTGATTGAATAAATCGCTCGGTCAAAGCTTGTCCAAGACCTCGGCTGATACCTGTAATTACGATAAGTTTTGTCATGCTGGCTTTTTATCTCTCAATGTGAGTTGCTCTTTTTAGTAGTTAATTATTGTATCGAAACGAAGAACTATACGATGTCGGAAGCTAGTGCTGTTATCAGGCGGTGATGCACCTCTGACCACAATTGAGGGTTTTCTAGATAGGGATTCATTCCTGGAAATGGAGAAGGCATTGCCAGCAGTATGTATCGAGGGAATATCAATTCCCATCATACAAGGGGCAACTCTGCCTCAAGAAGGTGAGCGCACCAACTGACCTAAACACCCAACCGCAACGGCAAATGCAAGTCTTAGCGGGTGCTTTTGCCACCGGACGCTACAACTTCAAGGTTGGTGGAGAAGCCTTTGACTTTTCTGGCTTGCCCTTTGCTGGAGCCGAGGTGGAGAATTTAGCTAAGACTATTCCGACTACAACTCAATTCATCGACCAAGCCTTCACCCCCGAAGTCACCGTTCCCAAAATGGATGACTACACGGTTGTGCATTTAGCGACTCATGCGGCGTTTGTCGTGGGGACACCAGATGATTCCTTTATTCTCTTTGGCAATGGCGATCGCATCACCCTCCGAGAGATGCAAAATTGGAGCCTAACGAGTCTTTGATATTCACTAACGAGCTTTTGATATCCATTAGCGATTTTTTGATATTCATGATCGAGTCTTTAATACTTAACGATGAGCCTTTGATATCCGTTAACGATTTTTTTGATGTTCGCTAACGAATCTTTGATACTCGCTAACGAGGCTTTGATACTTAATGATGAGCCTTTGATACTCGCTGAACTCTCGCAAAAATTATTGCATAAGTCCTGTACCTATGAGAGATATAGATAAACAGAGTCAGCAATCTGCTTTCCTAGCTCAACAGAGAAGTCGCTATGTCTTGATGTATCAGCTACCTCAGCCAGAGCCACTATAACTCTACGGCTTTCGCTGACATCCTCGCTTAATTTGCTCATTTCATTATCTGTTGTTACTTATTTTCGTTGTCCCTTGCAACTGACTACTGACAAACAACCCGGCTCCGAAGTAATAAGGATAAAGGATATTTAAGGATACCTGAAAGAAATGACCCAGAGTGCTTCTGTTTTCCACCTCAAAGTTCAGCGAATTGAGCAGGTATGCCTATTTGAATTGTCTTGGGGACGAGGACAGCAACTCGGTGTAACACTTCCTTATCCTGAAGCGTTGAATACCCTGTATCAGGAGTGGAGTTCTGTTTATCTAAGTTTTTATAAAACCGCACTACGAGGACGAGTTGCTGCAAAAGGTAGCATCTTACCGCCACCTGTGGATTGGCACGCCAAACTGGTGCAAGCAGAAACCAAGCTACTGTATGAATTTCATCACTGGTTGCGTCGTGCAGAACTCTATGAAATTCGTTCTTGTCTCGCTCAAGCGGCTAGAGGTGGAGGAATAGAGAGTGGCAATTCTCCAATCCCCAATTCTCAATTCCCAATCCCCACTGTTGATGTTTTCCTCACTTGTAACCCATTAGATTTGGAACGGTTACCGTGGGAAGCCTGGGAAATTGGTACGGAGTTTGCGGCTACGGGTAAGATTCGCTTTTTCCGCAAACCGTTGAACATTGTGGGCGCGACAGTGACTCCTCAACGCCGCCGTCGGCGGGCACGGATTTTGGCGATTCTGGGCGATGATACGGGGTTGAATTTTCAAGCAGATAGAAAAGCGGTGCGATCGCTTAATTCAATCGCGGATATTGAGTTTGTTGGTTGGCAACCTGGAGAGGATATTCCCCAACTCAAAACCAAAATCGCAGACGCGATCGCAGATGCACGCGGTTGGGATGTGCTATTTTTTGCAGGTCACAGTAATGAAACCGACTTGACTGGGGGAGAATTGGGAATTGCTCCCGGTATCTCCCTTAACTTAAGGGAAATTGCCCAACCTCTCACGGTTGCTAAGGAACAGGGATTACAATTTGCCATTTTCAACTCCTGTAATGGACTCAGCCTCGCTAATGCACTGATTAATCTGGGCTTAAGTCAGGTGGCGGTGATGCGAGAACCCATCCATAATCAGGTGGCGCAAGAATTTCTGATGCGATTTCTCCAGCGTCTTGGAGAGTACAAAGATGTCCATGAAGCACTGCAATATGCCTGTCAGTACCTCAAATTAGAAAAGCATTTTACCTACCCTAGTACTCACCTCATTCCTTCCTTGTTTCGTCATCCGGATGCACCCCTATTTCGGATTGAACCGTATGGAATCAAGCAACAGCTTAAGCGCTGGTTGCCAACAAGGAAAGAAGCGATCGCACTAACTGCCCTAGGACTCGTCAGTTGGCAACTCTCCGTGCAAGGCTTCTTATTAGATCGACGGGTATTAGTCCAATCAGGCTATCGCCAACTAACCAATCAAGTCGAAACAACTCAGCCGCCTCCTGTCCTCTTAGTAGAAATTGACAATGAATCTATCCGAAAAGGAGGAATTTCTCAGCCAAACCCAATGGATCGCAGCTATCTAGCGGATTTGGTGACTAAGCTAGCAGCAATCAACGCCAAAGTTGTTGGTATTGATTATCTGCTAGACCGCTATCAGAAAGAAAATGACCAAAAACTTGCTAATGCCATACGCGCCTCAGTGCAACAACAGGCAACCTGGTTTGTTTTTGCTATTCAGCGCCATCATAATACAGGTGGCTGGTTTGAGGTACTGCCAGAACTCGCTCAGCCAAGCTGGAGCTTACAAGGAAATATTCTCGGTCTTGGTCGCTACCTACAATACATGACACTGGTGCCGAGAGATAATCCCGATCCTCGGAATATGCCCTTAGCCTACATGCTGGCATTATCTCACTGGCTAAACTTTGGTCAATCTCAAGATTGTTCCAGCAATCCCTCCCCTCCAAAAATCGGGAAGTTGGATTCCCCCTCTTCTGTGCCCTCCTTAGCCAGAGAGTCTGCCTTATCCAATTTGACTTGTGAACAATTTGGGAAACTGCCTCAACCGCAACTGCAATCATCTGCTGACTGGTTCTCTCAGTTAACAACCTATGTCACAAACATAACGGGTAAGGACTATCGGCACATCTTCTCACCAACTGCTCGCTTACAACCCCTAACTAACTCGGCTTACCTATTGCGTCAAATGTGGTTGCATCCCATTATTGACTACTCAATTCCTCCTGAGCAGGTTTATAGGCGAGTGCCAGCTTGGAAATTGTTGGAAAGCCCTGTGAACTCCCTCAAACTAGATAGTCAGCAGCAACCCGTAGTCATTATTGCCGCTGGTGGCTATGACGAAGCTGGGGTAGCAGCAGAAGGTCAGGACAATTTTCCTCTACCACTGGCTGTTGGTTATTGGCGTTCTCAGGAAAATCCCCCTGATCCACGTCAAATATTTCCAGGTGGTGAAGCTCAAGCCTATATGGTTCACCATTTACTCAATCAGCGACTAGTTGTTCCAATTCCTGACCTCTGGCTGGTTGGGGTAGCGGTGTTATTGGGGAAAGCAACAGCCCTAGCACTAGAAAGGGTCAAGGGGGAGAGGAAAAACAGACAAGGGAACCTTTGGCTGTTAGTTTTACCGTCCGGAAGGGGCAAATGGTTGCTTCTACTGAGTGGTACTACAGCAGTTTACGGAATGGCTAGCTTGCAGCTTTACATTACGGCTGCGGTGCTAATGCCTTGGCTTTTACCTATATCAGCGTTTTGGACTTTTGTTTTTCTAGGTTTATTAGAAGGGAAATCTCATGCGTAAATTCACTTGGGTGTTATCGACTTTGCTCTTGAGTGCGATGATTTCTAATGTGCCAACTAGAGCATTTCAGGTAGCAAAGGTGCAAATCAATCTACCTGAGTCTTCAAAAGATATTATTCAGACTTCCTTGAGTAAGGACAACCCTCCTCCGACAGATCCTACAACTACTGGAACACGCGGACCTTGCACGATCGCACCGTTGGACTTAAAAACGAATACAGAAGTCTGGAGCGATCGCCCTATGTTTGTCTGGCGGGGACCGATCGGAAAAATTGAGGTGCGCCAGCAAGGTAGCAATGATGTGTTGTGGCGTGAGACTATCCCCCAAGGCGTTGGGAGAATCCAGTATGCCGGAGAATCACTCCAGCCTGGTGAAACTTACAACTGGGTACTCTTTGACTTGCAAAACAATGCGATCAGGTCTATGGCGTTTAAGGTCATGGATGCACGAGAACGTGAACAAGTCAGTACCCAATTGCAAAGCTTAGAACGGGAACTCAAAGCCAAAGGAGCGACAGTGGAGGAAAGCGCGGCACGTCGCGCCCAATACTTCGCCCAGCGGCAACTTTGGTCAGATGCTTGGCGGGAAGCCTTTTCTGTAGACAATCCCGTAGCCATCATTGGAATGATTACTCAGACAACTCCGACTCCCTTTTGTACGCGATCGCCTAAGCCCAATTCCATTTAAATTGGGCGATAACGAGGAAAACTGGGTAAGTCAATTGATGCCAAGGACTGGCGCTTTTTTGGAGGACGTAGCGGATAAAGGACAGGTGAGGGCCAGTTGGATTGAGGGAGACGTACTTCCGATGGGGCTGGCTCTTGCCTTAGATCATCTCCCCAGAATTCCTCATTCGGCATTTGTGTCTCCCTATCCCCTGGTGAGGCTGTTGCTTCGACACTCCTCAAATGACGTACTGGTGAAGAGGATTCGCCTGAGTTCGTTCCTGATGCCGAAATTAATGGCGTTTGGGGGAGGGCTAAATCGGATTGGAGTTCCTCCGCTAAACCAGACGCTTCGGCTAAAGAGGACATCTCGGCAAGTAGCTGCTGTTCTAATTCCAGTTCTTTGGCTTCACTTTCTTGGAGAGAAGCGACTATTGCCTCTACGGGATTAGAGGTTTCTGCCGCTGAGAACTGCTCAAGTTCTTCAATGCGCTTGGTTATGGTGGGTTCCGTTTCTGAGGAATAGGGCTTGAGAGGCTCAAGTCGGATTGGGCGATTCCAGATTGGGTCTAAATTAGCTGTATCTTCGATTAACTCCGGTTCGGCTGACCAGGGTTGGATTGGCACTGCTTTGTGGACGGCTGACTGGGTTGCGTTGATTCTGGGATGAGGCTGTTGTTGTGAGCTAGAATTCCCAGAGGGCATTTCTAAAGACTTTTCTAGAGCAGCCTTGAACTGTAAGGATTGGCGCTGCTGTCGATGTAAGCGAGTTCTGAGTTCTCGACAGGTATTTGCGGCTTGTAATAGCTGGTGGGACTGCTCGTTGTAGCGTTGTTGGGTAAGGGCGCATTCACGCTCTAGTTGAGCGACTCGTTCTTGTGAGCTTTGTAACTGTTCTGATAGGGTTTCAATTAAAATTTGCTGGCGCTGAGACGCTTGATGCGATGATTCCAGCGCATTGAACATTCGCGTCAGTTGTTCTTGGAGGGTATTGAATTCCTCTGTCTGTTGTGCTAAGAGCGTTTCGCGATCGCGCGATCGCACTAACTCCGTATGTAACTCTTCCTGCTTTTCCCGAAGTGATTGCCTTAACTGAGTCACTTGGTCAAGCAAGCGACGGTTGCGTTGACGCATTTTTTGTGCCAGAGCAAACCAGTCAGCATCTTTAGAGTGTTCTCGCTGCAAGGATTCTAGCGGTTCAGTTGCCTCATCATCTCCCATTGAGGGTATTGAGGCAGGCGGGAGACTAAGTGGCGTAATCGCTCGTCCTAATCTCGGCGACTGAACAGCCTCCTCGAAACTCGGCAACTCTGGAAGGTTGACAATCTGTGGGTTTTCTGGAGTTCCTGGCACATCTGGCAACTCCACTGTACTCTCATCCCCCGCAGTGGGGGGTTCAGGAAGGGGCTGGTTATTTGGGGTGTCAGCTTCACTCATAGCTCAACATTTCAGAGGTTCACAATCCACGACGTAGGCAAGTAGGGGCATCTCACCAAAAAAACAAGGGTCTACTCAGAAGCTTTGGGTTAACTGTAACGCCAAAAGAGAGTGTCCGTGTAGAAGAGATTCGAGTCAAATGCTTTGCCCTGACTTAGTTTGGGTGCCAAGATACGAAATTACCTCATATCAAGCCCAGTTCGTTACTTCGTGTATTTGTCTGTTGTCCGTTGCTACTGACAAAAAGCAACAATTCATCTACGAAGTGAGCTTACTGGATTTAATATCACCCCTCTCTCCATACAAAAGTAATGCACAAAAACCGCCAGACCACAAATTTTAACTTGCAAGACAGACATTAGAGTGTCTTTGCGGAAACTTAGTTAGAGATTGATAGCGCTTGTGTCAACAAATCTCGATGCATTAGTGCCCGATCAACTAAGGACTGAATTTGGTCACTACTTAGTGGGTCGCCATTGGCATAGTGTTCTAGCCAAGTTTGACTGATAATATTTGGGTCATCTGGCAACTGTGCTAGTTCCCATCCTGGTAAGTCCAAGTCACTCATCAGTTGGCTAACCTTAGGGTCATAACTAAGAGCAAAACAGCGGCATTCTGCTGCCGCCGCCATGATTAAACTGTGGTAGCGCATCCCAATTGCCATTTCTACACCCCGGAATAAACCTTTCAATTGTCTAGGGTCTTCTATCTGGAAAATCTGGTTTGAACCGGGAAGCTGGGACTGAATGGATTCAGCAATGCTTAAGTCTTGAGAGGCTTGGAAGGGAACAAGCAAGATACAGGTTTGTGTGGCTTTTTGAAAGTTAATTAGAGCTTCGGTCAGGTTGGCAAGGCGTTCTGAGGTTAGTGCAGGATGCGATCGCAAGGTAACGGCGACTCTTGGTGCGGGTAAGTCCCACAACCCTTGTACCTGTGAGGAATCTAGTGCCCAGACTGGATCAGGGGCAATAATAAAGGGAATTTTCCAATCCGCTAACAGTTCGGCTGAACCGCGATCTCGCACGCTTACGGCAGTACAACTGGCAAATGACTGCCGCGCTACCCGACGAGTCAGTTCACGCTTCAGGGGGCCAATTCCCTGCGCCCAGGCAATCGTTTTTAAGCCCAACTGTCGAGCCAGCCCCATTAATCCGGCATAGTAGAGTGGGCTAGCTGCACTGGTAACATCTTGGATGAGACTACCGCCGCCCCAAATAAAAAAGTCGGAGTTACGCATTGCCTTCAGCACTCGAAAGGCAGAATTGCGATCACAAGTCTGAACTTTATAGCGCTTCCTGGTTTCTGTCGGGTTCCCAGAAAGCACCAAAGGTGTCACACCCTGCGGCAACATTTGTAACAGGGAAGCAAGCAAGGCTTCATCACCAGCGTTGCCCTTCCCGTAATATCCACATAAAACTGCTCGTATTTCCCTCATGCGAAAACTTTACCAGCTTTCGCTCAACGATACGATAGGGAATTCATGGTCATTGGATAAAGGCATCTTTCTTCACCTTTGCCTTTTCCCGTGACTTAGAGCAACAAGTCTATTACTTATACTTAATGCGATCGCACGCCTAAAAAATCTGAATTGTGCCTTCTCTTAATTCATGAAGGCACAATTCATTGTCTTTACATTTCAAACCCAATTTCAGTTGAGTATTACTCGCTTGTGGCTAGGCATTGCTCCGTCATCTCCGCTATCCCAGCATAAGTAACACTTCAACACAACCTAGTCCCAAGGTTGGAGTTGTGCATCGTCTCCACCAATGCCGATTCCTGTTTCATAGATTTCGGCATCACTGATGTTGAGGTCACTCATTGATGCACCATAAACATTAGAATCATAAATCTTAGCGAGAGTAAAGTTTACCTCGTCAAGATTGGCTTCCTGAAAATTGACGTTAGTTGCAAAAGCTGATGTTAAATTAGCGGCTTCTAAGTTGGCACCCTTGAGGTCTGCACCTTCAAGATTTGCTTCTGTAAGGTCAGCATTTTCCAGATTCGCTTCTCTCAAGTCAGCACCAATCAAATGTGCGCCCCTGAGGTTAGCTCCTGATAGATCACACTGGAAACATGTTCCAGTTGACAGTAGTTGCTTTACATGAATTGGATTTTCAGCTTTAACTGGGTTAGTGAAAAATAGGGGAGTTAATAAAGTTAGGGCGGCTAACAATTTGAATTTCATAATTTTTCCCCTTGTCTTGATAAGTAACATCTGTTCCGTTTTTTCCTCACAATTCTAGTATGGCATTAATCTCCCTACAGTTAATTGCCCCACAGACAGATCGTGAGAAGTATCAACTTTAGTCGTGAGGTAGAAATCTTATTAAATTGACTTAGTGCTGTTTAGTGACATGATCTAGATCACTGTAGCGATTTCATTATTATGAATATGACCTACATTGCTAGATAGTTTGAATAGTCTGGGACAGCAGCCAGGTTCACTGTTGGAGGTTGATGAAGACATAGCAGTGCTGCGATCGCTTTTTATCGAAGATAGACGCTTTGCTTCGCCTTTATCATCGGCAACGAGAAATACCTGAAGGCTGAGTGCTGATTGCTGATTGCTGAACGCTTTTCAGTATTCACTCAACGAAATTTGAGTTAAGCCCGGAAACAGTGGCGCTTGCTCTTTGTTGTACTTCGCCAGGTAATCTCGGAACGATGTGCCACCCGTACCAATATCAACGCCAACAATCTTTAACTGCTGTACCGCCAAACCGAGATGCGCTTGATGAAAGCGACACTTGTACTCATCATAGGTACGCATACACCTTAGAATTGCACTGACATGAGGATGATTGAGTAGATTGGCAACTTGTTGTTCTCTAGAGTCACCCGCCGTACGCTTGACTAGAGTTTCGTAGTAGTAGGCAAGATTGTGATTGCGGTATTGCTCGAACCACTTAGCAATATCATCTCCATAGCGGCGCTCAAACTCTGTTTCGGCAATATGAGGTTTGCCCTCCGCATCGTTGGTGCCACCTTCCCAATACTTCGGCACACCACTCATAATCTCTAGATGGCGAAACTGGAAGGATTGGAAACCACTTGTTGGGCCAATAGTGGTACGAAACTCGGCAAAGGCTCGCATCGTGGTAAGAATTGGCATAGTTGTCACCACCACTTCGTAGAGGCGGAGAATGCGTTTGAAGAAGTAACACGCCTCACTTGTATCACCAACTACTGCATCTACTTCATCTTTTAGAGCAACAGCTAAACCTTCTAACACGCGCTCCATATCTGCGATCATCTGATTGAAGGCAAGTTCACAGATTTGATGGACGGCAATGAATAAATCTTCGTCCTTTGAGGCGGTTAAAGGGTTCTTGCAACTTAAAAGTGCCTCAAGATTGTGATAACTCCAGTAGTGGTTGTTAGTAGCATCTAGGTTCGGATCTAGTGGAGGTAAGGGTTGAGGTTTGTAAGATTCCATCATCTTGAAAGCCATCTAAAAAAGATTATTTTGTAACCCACATTCCGCCCTTTCAACTGTCACACTCGATAATTATTTGGGTCTTGGAAACTGAAACACCCAGCGTCAGGTGGAACGCTGAGTGCCTTACCTAGTTGATTAGACCTCTTGAAGAGCAATAGCTAGGACGGGCTTTTCGGCTCATCCCACTCATAGTCATTTTTTCTTGTGGGGTAGGTGTCCCGTCTGCCCAAAAATTTGATGAAAAAGACCTTTTCCCTTTTCCCGTTTCTAAAACCCTCGTTGTGGGGTTCCTTGGGCGAGTTGTAGAGCATTGATGAATTGAGCCAAAGCATACTCCAGATGAGCGCCAGCATCAACGGCTACCCAACCATCAGTGGTTAAGTGTCGCCATTCAAAGTGCAGGTGAGGGCCAGTAGAATTACCCGTGCTGCCAACGCGCCCAATCACAGTTCCCTGTTCTACAAGTTCGCCAGTTTGAACAAAGATTTCTGAAAGGTGAGCATAGCGGCTTTCCTGTGTGCCCTTTTCATGCCGCAAAATTACGGTGAGTCCATAGCCGCCCAAAAAGTCGGCAGTTGCCACCTCTCCAGATGCCGCCGCAATTACAGGTGTGCCTTGAGGTGCGCCCAAATCTGTCCCCGCATGAAAACGGTAGTCACCGGAAATGGGATGAAGCCGCCAGCCAAATAACGAGGTGATTGAGACAGGAATTGTTAGAGGGAACATAAAGCTCGATTTTCCGATGGTCGGACGCCCTACAGGTCGATTGGTGAGGTTGTAGTAAGCCAAACCTGTTGGCGTTGTCCCGCCTCCGCTAGAACTTCCGCCAGAATAGGAGGAATACGCTTTCTGCCGAGTCGGACGAACACCACTAGCACTGACTCTCAACGGTCCGACTCTGACAGGTTGGATTCCCCTGATAGGAGGGGCTGGGAGCCTTCTTACTCCGTTTAGCTGAGGTTCCTGAAGGGTAACCAGACTGGTGAGGGCTTGACGCGCTGTTTGTTGACCGGGTTTTTGTAGATCTGGTGTTTGTTGACCTGCTATTTGTTGACCGGGCTTTTGTTGACGAGGTGTGATCCCGCCACAGGCTCCACTGGAAAGCTGCCCATTTTGAGCAACAGCGCTACAGCCTGTTGAGCGTTCGGTTAAGACAACGGAATTCGGTGCATTATACCTCTGGGTCGCACCAATACTGTAGTCTGTGCGATCAATGTAGCTATTGCTGGGATCAACTGGGCTGTTAGCGGTTTGCTCTGTCTGGGCAGGGTTAAAGATGACACTGGGGGGTTTCGCTATGGTTGACCTGTCGGGTAAAGATAAGTTGGGAGCCGCTAGCACAGGTTTTTTTGGTGTTGTGGCAGCAGGTGCTGGTCTTGAGATTTGTGGTCTTGCCTCTGGAACTGGTTTTCTTACTACAGGTGCAGGAGCCGGAGCGGGCTTACGCACGGGGACAACTGGCACAATAACTGTTTCGGGAGCTGCTGGCTTCGGTTTGAAAGCTGGTACAGGGGCTTGTACAGGTACAGCCATTTCTCTAGGACGCGATCGCACTGGAGGAGCCGCTTCGTTAACGTGAACAACGGGTGGGGCTTCAACCGCTGCTGGTGGCGCAGCTACAGGGTCTGAGGCGGTTTCCGTTTGAGCGACAACCAGACCACTGCTCAATAGCCCAAGAGCGCTCATCAAACTCAGTGCCTGTATCAATCGGGGACACCGATAAAAGATGCTTAAAGGGGTGCAACCCGACGAAGTTCCTTTTGTCATTTCCGACTCCTACTCCTCACTCTAAAAAAGTCATCCGGAAGATTTCGTGAATTTCGGTCAGGGACGTATTTTGTTTAGTCACAGACCGAATCGACTTTGACCGTTATGCCCAACGAATTATTGACAATAGCCAAGACTGATTGTACCGGGCTTTAGGCAAGTTTCTGTTAAGGAAGCGGATGTTGTAACTTCCCCAACGGCAGCTTCTGTTGAATTTAAGCTGACTCGTAAATCCCCTGTGGGTGTGACACCTACGATAGTTCCAAGATTTCCGTCCACTGTGATGTGGCGTCCTTGGCTATCGAGTAACTCCAGGTAAGACGGTAGCAGATTTTCCATGCCTTGCTCAGACAAGCTTTGGTATCCAAAATTCAGTCCTTGTATAACAATTGCCGCAAGCATTTCCAAAGATGTCACGCCTACATTTAACTCTTCTTCACAAAAAGTCTGCAAATTGATGCCTGATTCAGGCACACAATTGCTCCAATTAATCCCGACACCAACAACAGCTTGAGCAATCCAACCCTGCCTGACACGGGTTTCAGTCAAAATACCTCCCAGCTTGCGCCCCTTCAGAAGTAAATCATTAGGCCACTTAAGGAAAACAGGAATACCATAATGCCTTAAAGTTGTGGCAATTCCCCAAGCACCAGATAAAGTTAGCTGAGCGCTGTTCGAGGCAGGAAGATTGGTCGCTAAAGCCAGCGATAAGTAAAGTCCCCCAACGTTAGATTGCCATTGCCGCCCCCACTGCCCCCGCCCAGCCGTTTGCTGAGCGGCAATAACAATGGTTCCTGCTGTTGCTCCTTGGTTGAGCAATTCCCAGAGAGTTTGGTTTGTAGAAGGCAGGGTGTCAAATAAGTGTAGAGGTATCTCTTCAACAGGTCGCGGAGGAATGACTATCGGGGGCTGGGGGCTAGGGGCTGGCGGCTGGGAAGGATTTTTTTTCAGAAGATATCCGGGTTCTAAATCTCTGCTCCTATTTTCCCAATCCCCAATCCCTATGCCCTGTTGAGATAGATGCTTGCCGACCTCTGATAGAGCTACCTCAAACTGTTGCTGATTAAATACCATTACTACGCGCTCGAAGTAATTCGTTGCCTAAGCTAGCATAGATTCACCAGGAATTGATAAATTCCTAGGCTTAAATGCAGCTTTCTTATAAGGGCAGGGAGCGTGATTGAAACAACTGTTCGAGGTTCTTTTATGCATACTTGGTGCTGGCAGACTTGGGAAGAATTGCCCTATCTGACCTGTAGTCTTCTTAAAGGTTGGGAACATGGCTTTTTCACTTCAGCATTTTCCCCGCGCTCTCCCGCAGAAATTGTGGACGCACTCCAGCCTCAGGCTCAAGTGTATCGAGTGAGACAGGTACATGGCAATACAGTTCTAACATCCTCAGAGATTGAAAGTGCAGCGCGTGCGAGTCAGGAGAGGAAAGAGGAGCCAGAAAAACCACCTGCTGATGGTATCTTGACTGAGCAACCTCAGCAAGCCGTCTGGGTTTGTAGTGCGGATTGTACGCCTGTGTTGATTGCGGACGAAAAGACAGGGCAAGTCGCCGCTATACACGCAGGTTGGCGGGGAACAGCGTCTCGAATTGTGCCAAATGCGATCGCACGCTTGCTCAACTCTGGTAGCCGCCTCCAAGATATACGCATTGCTATGGGGCCTGCGATCGCGGGTGAGGTTTATCAGGTATCAGAAACAGTTGCTGCTGAAGTGGGTGCAAGCATTGTCTCAAAAGATAAAGCAGAGACACCAGAAGCAATTCTCGATGTCTTGCAGCAACTACCCAACCCACCTATCCTTGACGACCCACAACCCGGACGAGTGCGTCTAGATGTGCGGCGAGTGAATGCACTACAACTAGAACAACTGGGTGTTAGTTCTGAACAAGTTGCGATCGCACCTTACTGCACCTATCAGGAACCAGAGCATTTCTTCTCCTACCGCCGCGATAAGCTCAAAAAAGTCCAATGGTCAGGCATTGTTAGCAAAACACCTGACGCTAACGTGTTTCCAAGTTAGCAATACACTCAAGGACTCTCTTGGAGTGCGCCCCTACCAGCAATCAATAGGAAATTGTTAGTGGTTAATAGAACCTTTCGCACCAACCATTAACAACTAACAACCAACAACCAATATTACTTTGGCTCTCGAATTGAACCCATAAACAAAATTGTTCCGGTTCGATTGTCCCGAATCGCACAGAAGAAGGGACGGTCAACAACCATTTGGAAAGGTTCTGTTGGAACTCGTGCCATTGTAGGAACAGCGGTGACCGAAGTCGTAGCAGCGGCTTCGGTCCCTTCTTCATTCACTTCTACGAAAGTCTTATGTTTGACTTCATTGATAGCAACTGGATTAGACGTCATATTAGAAAAATTTGCTGCGTCACTAAAAGCCGATTCCATCCCTAATGCTTTTAGCGCTGTATTGAGTTGAATATCGTAATCCAACTTGAAGCGAGGAAGTTGGATAGAGCCTTCCTGCATCCCAAATTGATTCATCCACTGTTGCCAGTTTTCAGTAGTAAGCTGTTGTTGAAACGCTTCAAGATTAGTAGTCTTTTTCGGTAAAAAGACGTACAAACTCATGCGTCCTTTTCCGTAAGGTAAACTGATAGCCTGGAACGTGTCATTATCGTAGTATTGATACTCACCCGACTGAGACATCATCGGGTGTTGCTTCTGGCTCCCATCGGATAGATAGAAAGGACGATCAGCCGTTTGACTCTTTTTGAATTTGTCCGTCCAGCTACCTTTAAAGTAAATTGCATTAATTAGGAAGAGAGCATGATCGGGTTGGATTTGCTCAATAATCTGCTCTATTTTCCCACGAGTGTTTTCTTTAACCCAGTTGTTGATAGTACGTGGAGCATCAGCACTAGTAAAGTCGAGTTCTGTTACTTTTGCTCCATAGAACTGCCTGTTTCTTTCCATGAAGTCAGGATTGAAGGTAAAGCCTTGCTTTGCCCACAGAGAGTTAGCAATTGATAGCTGGACATCAGGGTCTGCATTTTCTAAGGAGGCTTTTAAGGCGTTATTTGCCTGGTTAACTGTGGGTAAGGCTATGTCTTGTAATTCCAATGCTTTTGCCATTGCCTGTTGGGTTTCGCCGCTAGCGCCGTTGTAGGTCATGGAGAGGGCGATCGCAACACTAGTCGGTGAGACAAAAACGTTCTTGTTGCTGTCCTGCTTAAGAATTTCTTTATAGAGCTTAAAGCCAAATTTTGTATTTGCTGCAACAACTTTGGAATCCACTGTTGCATTAGGTAATTGTGCATTTAAACGTGGTGATTCAGGCTTTTGGGAGTTCAACAAGGCACTGAAGGCGTTGAGTTTTTGAGCCATCACCCCTCCTAGTAAACCTGCTAGAACAATCCCTGCTGCCACACTAACACCCACTCGACTGAGCATCTTTCGATTCATTAGACTACCTCACTTACCGATGCAATTACTTTTTAGGATGACCCGTTCTAGCTAGAGGTCTTCTACTGGTTACAGTTTTGGCAACTATGACTTGTTGCTTATATTCATCACTTTTGAGCAACCATCGGGGAATTACTTCTAGGGTTTTTTCCGAAGGAGGGAGTAGGAATCTGATTTGTTGCAGGAACTAGTGCAAGAAGGCAGGGGGCAGAAGGCAGAAGGTCAAAAGGTTTGTATTTTTTACTTTTGCCTCTGTTGTTAACTGGTCACTCATTTGGGCCATGCTGCACTAGCAAAATGACATGAGTTTATCTCGGCGTTCTGCCCAGAGTTTTCTCCAGTAATCCAACACAGTTGGGGGGTATTTTTCCTTGAATGTCTCGGCTTCCTCTTTAATCCAATATCCCAGTTTCATTAAATCTTCTAAGGTAGGGCTTGTCTGAATCATCCGAGCAATTGTTCTAGTCCAACGGTTCAGTGTACGGTAACTAATGAATTGACCGCCTTTATCACAGCGATGGACAAATAGAACATAAGCCCAGCATTCAACCCGCACGATCGCAGATAGGGGAATTTTCAAGACATGGGCGATGTAGCGGAGGTTGATATGAAATCGCTGAGCGGGTTGAATGCGTCGGAATAAGATGCTCATTATTTCGCTCCCTCGCTGTCTTGCTTGGAATTATCGAGTGTGATGTCAAAGATGATGGTGTGGGGTGCGTTTGGCAGTAGCTGTCGGAGAATTTGAAGGTGGGCTTCTGCATCGCTGCGACGGCGAAAACGAGCGACGATAATTTGCTGTATGTTGACTTTAGGGCGAATAATGCACCACGGAAACAGTTGAGTTTTGTAGCTCATGAGGCACTCCTGGCAATAGCGAATGCTTGCCGATTGGGTAAATGGGCATGGAAAATATGCGATCGCGCACGAGATGTACGCAGATTTCGCAAGGAATATGGCAACCCAATAGGCGAAGCGCTGAGCGCTCAAAGCGGAATCACCTACTTTTGTTGTGGTGTGATGACTATTTATGTAAGACACTGAGAAAGCAGCAGGCATCCAAAAGGGTATTCAAGAAAGCACCTAACTACCCTAGCGGTGGCTTCCCGGATTTCCTGCCTGTTCTTGTGTCCTTTTTATTATACATCGACTAGTCAAACTATCAAGTCAAAGTATTAAGTTAATAGCTTGTGGTCAAAAAGAAATCTGGCTCAGAGGACAATGAGTCCCCGTTAAAGAAACTTAGAGAAGAGGCGGGACTCTCCCAACAGGAGCTAGCTACTAGGATTGGTGTAGCTGTAGCAACTATTAGTCGCTGGGAGAGAGGCGCACCAGCAATGTTGACTGTGCCTCAAATGAAGGCACTTTGTAAGGTATTCGACAGAAGTATTGAGGAGTTGCCTGACGAGTTTGGAGTACCAAAGCGATCGCCTGAAGGGGAGTAGGGGAAGAGAATGCGATCGCGTAGTAGCGGTCAGGGAAAATGCGATCGCTTTGTCTGCTTCATATTTTCCCACCAACCATATGTAAAATTTGGGAGAAGGCTTTACAGGTAGACCATGCAGCGAGATGAGGTACTGACCATTCTGGCGCAGCATCAAGACTCACTCAAGCGCTTTGGACTTAAGTCGATAGCAATTTTCGGCTCAGTGGCAAGGAATGAGGCTAAACCAGGTAGCGATGTGGATATCTTAGTTGAGTTTGAGGGACTAGTAACTTTTGACCGATACATGGATCTGAAGTTCTACCTAGAAGACCACCTTGGAACACAGGTAGACTTAGTGAGTAGACGCGCCCTCAGACCACAAATTCGACCTTCCATAGAACAGGAGGCTATTCCTGTCACGTAGTATCCGCCTCTACATTGAAGACATTCTTGCCAGCAGCGCTAAAGTGCTACGCTACACCCAAGGCATGAACTTTGAGGATTTCCTAGGTGATGAGCGTACTTTTGATGCGGTTAGGACTTACGCACAAGCCCCATATCTGGTAGGGGCGCACAGCTGTGCGCCCCTGCAAATGGTGTTTCAAGGATGGATTTGCGTAAGTCCTGTGCGGTAATGCGAAATCTACAGATTATTGGGGAAGCTGCCAAAAACGTACCCTTAGAAATTCGAATCGCTACCCAGAGGTTGAGTGGCGAAAAATTGCTGGACTACGTGATGTACTCGCTCACGCCTACTTTAGTTTGGAGAACGAAATTCTTTGGGATATTATCCAGAACAAAGTACCGCCTTTGCTGAAACAGGTACAGCACATACTAGAAGTGGAGTTTGGCGATTGATAGCTTTTCCGCTGATGGGCAGGGGCAGGTATTGCGTCTTTGCTCTTCAACAAGAGCTTCTCTTTTCAGCCAATCAGACACTAATCCTAACTTCGCATGACCAAAAGCGCGATCGCTTTCAAGCATCTAGTCAGGCATAGTACTGCATCAAAATAACCCGCTTTCCTCTCAACCTTGTTGAAGGTGAAATTTCTAGCAGGTTATTTTTGGATATTTAAAGAGATTTAAATCAGTATTACCTAAACAGTTGCTAATTCCGGCTCAGGACGCTTACTGTTGCGAATCCCTTCGATCGCTTCTGCGTAATCTTTCGCCTTAAACACAGCCGAACCAGCAACGATCGCATTTGCTCCCGCTTCCAAAACCTGCCAGGTGTTATTTCCTTTCAGTCCACCATCGACTTCAATCCAGGGAGAAAGACCCTTTTCATCGCACATCTGACGCAGTTTGCGGATTTTTGGCAACACGGCGGGGATAAAGCTTTGTCCACCAAAGCCGGGATTGACACTCATGATCAGCACCAAATCACAGACTTCTAACACATACTCAATCAAATCCAATGGTGTTGAGGGATTCAGCACTACACCCGCTTGCTTACCGAGTTCTCTAATCTGACATAGAGTGCGGTGTAGATGGGGAGAAGCGTTGTGTTCGCAGTGAACAGAAATAATATCAGCTCCTGCTTTCGCGAAATCTTCCACGTACTTTTCTGGTTCCACAATCATCAAGTGGACATCCAGAGGCTTTTTCGTAATGGGGCGAATTGCTTCAACAATCAGAGGACCAATCGTGATATTCGGGACAAAGCGACCATCCATCACGTCAACGTGAATCCAGTCAGCACCAGCGGCATCCACCGCCTGAATTTCTTCCCCCAGTCGGCTAAAATCCGCTGATAGGATAGAAGGGGCAATAACTATGGGGTTCTGAGATTGCGATTGGGTCATGACTGGCGATACTCTCCTGCGTCCTCTGTGCCTATATATCTTAACAAAATCTTTAGTAATCCCCTAACTTTGCGATCCCCAACTAAGTACATATAACTTAGAGGTGGGTAAGACTACACGTAGATTTCGACCCACCTGCCCCTAATAACTGATAACAATTTAGGAGAAGCTTCCTTGGCTCATCGGCAGACTGTAAAGAGACTCGGATGGATAATTGGGGGTTTAAGTGCCTCCTGCTTCACAATCCCAGCACTGGCTTCACCCGCTTCTGTAGGAGAAACGGGAATTAATGCCCAAAAACTCCGCGAACCCCCCTACAACTTAACTGGTCGTAAGATTGCGATTGGTCAGGTCGAAATTGGCAGACCAGGACTATTTGGAATTGACAAGTCAGTTTCCTGGAATCCTGCGATCGCATTAGAACGAGTATTCTTTCGTAATGAACCAGCGAAAGTAAATACCGATGTTGATTCCCACGCAGCAATGGTCGCTAGTGTGATGATCAGCGGTGACAAAACCCTACCGGGAGTTGCACCGGGGGCACGCCTATATTCCTCTGCCTCCGGTTCACCTGTGGAAGGTGGGCAACCCGAAGAGTGTTTATCTGCCCAACATATTGCCTTGCAAAACGGTGGAGATGTTCGGGCAATTAACTTTAGCTTTGGTGAACCTCTCCAGCGTGATCCCAGACCAGAAGCCACGCTTGATGGCAATGCTTTGTTAACCCAGTGTATTGATTGGTCAGCCCGCACCCACGATGTTCTTTACGTGGTTGCAGGAAATCAAGGCAGTGGTGGCATTCCGATTCCCACCGACAACTTTAATGGGATTAATGTTGCCTACACAACGCAGAGAGACGGCGTGTTTAGCAAGGTAGATTTTGCTAACTTGAGTGCGCTTCCTGTAGGGATTGGCAGACGTTTGATCACTCGTGAAATTAATGTTGGTCCACGTCGCTCGATTAATCTATCAGCTCCCGGCAGCAAAATAGCTGTGTATGAACTGGATGGCAAGATTGTTGAGGTTAGCGGTACAAGCTTTGCAGCTCCTCATATTACAGCATCAGTAGCACTGCTTCAGGAATTTGGCGATCGCCAACTCCAGTCTAAGCAACCAAATTGGAGTACAGATTCTCGACGCAATCAAGTCATGAGAGCCGTGCTGCTCAACTCCGCTGACAAAATCAAAGACAATGGTGATGGCTTGCGCTTGGGAATGACTCGCACCGTTTTGGGCAAAAATAGCCTCAACTGGTTAGAGTCTGATGCCTACAAAGACCCAAAAATCCCTCTAGATATCCAGATGGGGACAGGACATCTTAATGCGTTCAGGGCTTATGAGCAGTTTAGTCCTGGTCAATGGAGTCCAGAGGCAGTGGTGCCATCAATGGGTTGGGATTATCGAACGGTTGAGGAAAAAGCCTCTCAGGATTATGTCTTGGAACAACCGTTAAAGGCAGGCAGTTTTGTGTCTTTAACCCTTGCTTGGGAGCGCCTAGTCGATCTAGACGATAAGAACAAGAACAATGCCTTTGATGTTGGGGAGAGTTTTCGCGATCGCGGTTTGAATAACCTCGACCTCTATCTAGTACCTGCTGATGACGACGGCACAAATAAAACTGTCTGTTCTTCCGTCAGTGAAGTCGATAGCGTAGAACATATTTTCTGCCCTGTTCCTACTGCTGGTCGGTACAAAATCCGCGTTCAGTATCGCCAACAGGTAAATGAGGCATCTCAGCCTTACGCCCTTGCTTGGTGGACAGTTCCCGCAAACTAGAGTCACCCAAGGGAGCAGGGGGAGAAGAGGAGCAGGAGTAGAGAAGTCTATAGAACCCATTTGAGATCTTGAGAAGAGGCTGAAAGCCTTTTAATCATTAGCCTAATGAAGCAAAGGTTGATTTTGGTTGTGGCATTGGCTAGGGTTCGCTCAAAGTTCTTAACGAGGATCTGGA